>Ga0335085_10001625_pt1 | contig 46112 bp, 42 predicted proteins | sample Lox_Sample_45_FD_206712 | JGI IMG/M metagenome (GOLD analysis project Ga0335085, IMG submission 206712) | Soil microbial communities from Loxahatchee National Wildlife Refuge, Florida, United States - Lox_Sample_4.5 | ecosystem: Environmental > Terrestrial > Soil > Wetlands | place: USA...
AACGTGATCACCGGCCTCGGGCTGGTGAGCGGCGTTCTGGTCGCGCTGTCGAACCTCGCCGCGGACCTCGGCGTCGCGGCGCTCGACCCGCGGGAGCGCCGGTGACGCCCTGGCGACACGCCGCCAGGCGGTTCCTCGCCGACCGCGTGGCGCTGGCGGGCCTCGCCGCCGTGGCGCTCATCGCGCTCGCCGCGGCGCTCGCGCCGGCGCTCGCGCCCTACGCGCCCAACGCGATGCCCGACCCGGTCCGGCTCCAGCACCTGCCGCCCGGCGCGGGCCACCTGCTCGGCACCGACGCCTATTCGCGCGACATTCTCTCGCGGCTGCTGTACGGCGCGCGGGTTTCGCTGGCGGTGGGAATCGGCGCCGCGCTGGCCTCGGTGATCGTCGGCGCCGCCGTCGGCCTCGCGGCCGGCCTGGGCGGCCCGCTGCTCGACGGCGCGCTGATGCGCGGGGTTGACGTGCTGCTCGCGCTGCCGCGCATCTTCCTGCTCATGATCGTCCTCGCCGTGTGGAACGACGTCCCGCTGCCGGTGCTGATCGTGCTGATCGCGGCGAGCGGCTGGTTCGAGACCAGCCGGCTGGTGCGCCAGCACGCCCGCGCGCTGGCCGGCAGCGACTTCGTCACGGCCGCGCGCGCCCTGGGCGGGCGGACCCGGCACATTCTGGGCCACCTCTTGCCGCACCTCGCCTCCACGATCATCGTCACCGCGACGCTGGACATCGGCAACATCATCCTGATCGAGGCCGGCCTGTCGTACCTGGGCCTCGGCGTCCGGCCGCCCACGCCGAGCTGGGGAAACATGATTCTCGAGGGACGCAACGCGCTGTTCACCGCGCCGTGGGAGGTGCTCGCGCCGGGCCTGGCGCTGGTGCTGACCGTGATCGCCTTCAACCTCGTGGGCGACGCGCTGCGCGACGCGCTGAATCCGAGGCTGGCGTGACCGCGCCCACCCCGGCCGCGGCGCCCGCCGCCCCGCTGCTCGAGGTCAAGGACCTGAGCGTCACGTACCGCACCGCGGCGGGCCCGGCGCGCGCGGTCGACGGCATCGCGCTGGTCATTCACGCCGGCGAAACCGTCGGCCTGGTCGGCGAGTCGGGCTGCGGCAAGAGCGTGACCAGCCTCGCGCTGCTGCGCCTGGTGGACCCCGATGGCCACGTCGCCCTGGGCAGCAGCGTCCGCCTCGAAGGGCGCGAGCTGCTCGCGCTGCCCGGCAAAGAGATGCGGCAGGTGCGCGGCAACCACGTCGCGATCGTGTTCCAGGAGCCGGCCACCGCGCTCAACCCCGTGCTCACGATCGGCGACCAGGTGGCCGAGGTCGTCCGCACGCACCACAAGGTGGCCGCCGCCGAGGCGTGGCGGCGCGCCGTGGAGATGCTCGAGCTGGTCGGCATCCCCGACGCCGCGCCGGCGGCGCACCACTACCCGCACCAGCTCTCCGGCGGCATGCGGCAGCGCGCGTTGATCGCGATGGCCCTGGTCTGCCACCCCAAGCTGCTGATCGCCGATGAGCCGACGACCGCGCTCGACGTCACGATCCAGGCCGAGATCCTCGAGCTGCTGACCGACCTCCAGCGGCGTTTCGGGATGGCGGTGCTGCTGATCACGCACAACCTCGGCATCGTCGCGGAGACCACGCAGCGCACCTACGTGATGTACGCTGGCGAAATCGTCGAGGAAGCGCCCACGCCCGCGCTGTTCGCGGCGCCGGCGCATCCGTACACCGAAGGCCTGCTGGCGGCGGTGCCGCGGCTCGACGCGCCCCAGGGGCGGCTGACCGCCATCCCCGGCCAGGTGCCGCCGGCGACCGCGTGGCCCGCCGGCTGCCGGTTCCATCCCCGCTGCGCCTGGGCGTGGGAGCGCTGCGCGGCCGAGCACCCGCCGCTGCTCGAGGCGGCGCCCGGCCACACCGCGCGCTGCTGGCTGCTCGCCGAGCCCGGGCGGCGCGCCGCCACGTCCACCGCCGAAGCGGGCGGCTCGCGGGGAGCCGGCGCATGAGCGCCCCCGCCCCCGCCGCGCCGCGTCCGCTGCTCGAGGTCACCGACCTCACGGTCCACCTCACGCGGCGCGCCGGCGTGCTGGGCGCGCGCACGGAAATCGTGCAGGCCGTGAACGGCGTCTCGTTCGCCGTCGGCCCGCACGAGACGTTAGGCCTGGTCGGCGAATCCGGCTGCGGCAAGACCACCCTCGCGCGCGCGGTGCTCCGGCTGATCGAGCCCACCGGCGGCACCGTGACGTTCGACGGCACCGACGTGCTGGCGCTCCCGCCGGCGCCGCTGCGCGCCCTGCGCCGGCGGATGCAGATCGTGTTCCAGGACCCGGTGTCGAGCCTCAACCCTCGGATGACCATCGGCCGCGCGGTGCGCGAAGGCATCGAGATTCACCACCTCGCCGAGGGCGCCGACGCGGACCGGCGGGTGGAGCGCCTGCTCGACGAGGTCGGGCTGCCGCGCGACGCGGTGCACCGGTTTCCGCACGAGTTCAGCGGCGGCCAGCGCCAGCGGGCGGGCATCGCGCGGGCGCTCGCCGTGGAGCCCGACTTCATCGTGTGCGACGAGCCGGTGAGCGCGCTCGACGTGAGCGTGCAGGCGCAGGTGCTGAACCTGCTGGCCGATCTCCAGCAGCGCCGCGGGCTGTCGTACCTGTTCATCTCGCACGACCTGGCCGTGGTGCGTCACATCGCGCCGCGCGTCGCGGTGATGTACGCGGGCCGCCTCGTGGAGACGGGCGCCGCGGCCACCCTGTACGCCCGGCCGGCGCACCCCTACACCGGCGCCCTGCTCTCCGCCGTACCGGTGCCGGACCCGGTGACCAGGCGGCACCGCATCGTGCTCGAGGGCGATCCACCCTCGCCGGTGCGACCGCCGTCCGGGTGCCCGTTCCACCCGCGCTGCCCGCACCCCGGGAAGGACGAGCGGTGCCGCACCGAGCGGCCCCCGCTCGCGCCCAAGGCCGGCGGGCAGCTCGCCGCCTGCTGGAAGACGACGTGAATCCCCGGGTCAAGGTGCTCCTGACCAGGCGCGCGGACTGCGGAGATCTTCCGCTGCCGGCCTACCAGACCGACGGCGCCGCCGGCCTCGACCTGCACGCGGCGGTCGCCGACTCCGTGACGATCGCGCCCGGCGCGCGGCGGCTGGTGCCGTGCGGCGTGTTCATCGCGCTGCCCGAGGGCGTCGAGGCGCAGGTCCGGCCGCGCTCGGGGCTCGCCCTCACGCACGGCGTCACGCTGCTCAACGCGCCCGGCACGGTGGACAGCGATTATCGCGGCGAGCTTCAGGTGATCGTGATCAATCACGGCGCCGAGCCGTTCGTGGTGGCGCGCGGGATGCGGATCGCGCAGATGGTCATCGCGCGGGTGGAACAGGCGGAGCTGGTGGAGGTGGAGCGGCTGCCGGAATCGCGGCGCGGCGCCGGCGGGTTCGGGCATACGGGATAGGGACAGGGGATAGGGGACGGGGGATGGGGTGCCCTATCCCTTATCCCCTATCCCCTACGCTCATCATCGTCCCGGTCATGCTCGCCACGAGCCGCTCCTCGCCGCCGCTGATCGCGACCGCGTCCGCGTCGCACACGGTGAGCGTCCGCCCGGCCTTCTTGACCTTCGCCCGCGCCACCACCCGCTCGCCCCTGGCCGGCGCGAGCAGGTTGACCTTGAACTCGACCGAGACGACGTCGGCGTCGGGCGGCATCAGCGTCATGGCGGCGTAGCCGCACGCGCTGTCGAGGATGGCCGCGACGATGCCCGCGTGCAGCACACCGGTCTGCTGGGTGAGGTCGTCGCGCCAGGGCAGCTCGATGTCCACGGCGCCCGGCGCGATGCGCACGATGCGCGCGCCCAGGGTGCGCATCGCGGCCTGGTGGTCGAAGCTCGCGGTGACCCGGCCGGCGAAGCCTTCCGGCGCGCCGCTCACGTGACCCGGGTCGGCGGGGCGGGCGGGGCGGGCGGCAGCCGCTGCGCCTCGCGCACCTGGGTCAGCATCCGCTCGGCGAAATCCATGCGCTCCTGCGTCTCGACGAGCTGTCCTTTCACCTGCTCCATCTCCTGCTCGAGCTGGGCGACGCGCGCAACCGTGTCGTCGTCGGCGCCCGCGCCTCCCGCGATCCGGTCGGCCATCGCGCGGCCGATGGGCGTCCGGGCGAGGGCCAGCATGCCGGCGAAGAACACCGCGAAAATCGGGATCAGGACTCCCATGACGAACTCCTAACGTGTGGTAGATGCGGCGCCGCCGGGCTATCTTCCGGGACGTTCGCACCCTCCGGAGACGATCCATGACCGAGCTGCACCTCGCCATCGAAGGCATGCACTGCGCCAACTGCGTCCGCAACGTCACCCGCGCGCTCGAGCACGTGGACGGCGTCCAGGTCCGCCGCGTGGACATGGGCGGCGCGCTGGTCGCCATCGACGCGTCGAAGACGGACCCCGCCGCGGTCGCGGCCGCGGTGAGCGACGCCGGCTATCCGGCCCACGCGGCCTGAGCCGCGCGGCTACGCCGCCGCGGGCGCCGGCTTGAGCATCCGGTCGTACAGGTACATCAGCGCCGTGGTCAGCAGCCCCACGGCGGTCACCACGTACCACATGTGCGCCGGCGCGTGGACCACCTCGCCGTAGTGGTGCACCAGCCACCCGCCTAACGGCCCTGCAATGAAGTACCCGATCGCCACCGGCAGGAACGCGAAGCCCATGAACATGCCCTGTTGCCCTTCGGGCGCCAGGCGCGACACGTACTCGTAGAGGCGCGGCGACAGCGTCAGCTCGCCGAGCGCGAGGACGACCAGCGTGGCCACGACGAACGGCGCGGACGTGCCGACCGTGAGAATGAGCCAGCTCAGCCCCGCGATCAGGACCCCGAGGGTCATCGACGCGAGCGGGGCGACCTTCCGCATCAGGTAGTTCACCGCGAACGTCAGCGCGATGACGGTCGCCGGATCCGCCGTGAGCAGCAGGTCGACGTTGGCGTTGGGGTCCACGTAGCCGCGCACGAACAGCGGCAGCGACACGAACTGCTGCCAGAACACCACGTAGAACCCCGAGAAGATCAGCAGGAAGGTGATGAACCGCCCGTTGCCGAGCACGGTGAGCAGGTTGGTGAGCGACTGCTTCACGCTCGCCACCTTCGCGTCGCCGGCGGCGCCCGGTTCGCGATAGAACGCGAGCGTGACCAGGAACATCGCGAACGTGGACACGGCGCTCACCCGGAACACGTTCTCGATACCGAAGGTGGTCCGGACCTGGTAGGCCATGAGCGGCCCCAGCGTGCCGCCGATGTTGACGATCGTGTAGTAGATAGAGTAGCCGAGCGAACGCACGCTCTCGGTGGACGCCCGGGCGGTCGAGCCCGCCACGACCGGCTTGACCACGGCCGGCCCCAGCGCCGGCACCATCATGACCGCGAGCACCAGCCAGTACAGCGGCAGGTGCGCGCGCAGCGGCGCCATGAAGCTCGACGACAGCGATCCGAGCAGGAAGTAGCCGACCGTCAGGACCAGATAGGCGGCGGCCAGCGTGCGGCGGAACCCGAACCGGTCGGCGAGCGTGCCGCCGATCACCGGCAGGAACCACACCACGAACCCGTAGAGCCCGATCAGCTGGCCCGCCGACTCGGCGCTGAAGCGCAGGTTTTCCGTGAGATACACGGCCAGCACGGCCTGCGGACCGTAGTACGCCAGCCGCTCGAACAGCTCGGTGACGTTGGCGACCCAGAACGCCGACTGGAACCCGCCCCGGATCTCGCGCACCTTCTCGCCGAAACTCACCGCTGGACCTCCGCTGCTAGAAGCGTGGGAAGTTGAACAGCGTCACCGACGACACCTGCTCGCGGCTGCGCGTGACGTCGTCCGCCTCGCCGCGGCTCACCCCGAACTGCTGCCCGACGCCGACCAGCAGCTGGACGCCGTGGCCGTTGCGCACCGGCACCGCGAGGTCAATACGATACGTGACGCGCGAGCCGGAGGGAAACGCCAGCCGGAGGCCGCCCCCCAGCGAGCCCACCACGTCGGTGTTCGTGCCGAACGGGACGTCGCCCGCCCAGCCCTGCCCCACGTCGGCGAACAGCGTCGTCCCGACGTCGATCGCGCCGAACAGCACGCCGGCGAAGTGGCGGCGCGACGCGTGGAACACCACGCGCTGGCCGACGGGGAACGCCGCCGAGCCGTAGCCCCGGATGCCGTTGAGCGCGCCGAGGGTGAGCTGGAACGGGTTGCTGGTGTTCCACCCGCCCGCGGCCGAGACGCCGGCCACGTAGGTGGTCGTCGGGCTCGTCATCCGATACGCGATGAGGTCCGCGGACCCGATCACGTTGTCCCACACGTGCTCGGTCTCGAGCCAACGGCCCTCCCACTTGCCGCGCAGGAACACGAGGGTGCGGTTCCCCGGCGCGGCGCCGGCGTACAGCTCGACCGAGCCGAACTCGTCGTGCTGGAGCCCGTCCCCGCCGAACAGGCTCTTGCCGGCGATCACGCCGCCCTCGAACCCGAGCCGGATGTCCTCGACGGCGTTCACCGCGTCGAGGTGCGTGCGCTGGACGAACTTCAGGGTGCGCGCGCCCAGCAGGATGTGGGCCCGGACCCGGCGCTGCTCGGTGTAGCGCCCCTGGAGGGCCTGGGCCGCGATCGAATCGTCCTCAGGGAGCGACGCGAACGCCGAGCCTTCGGGAAACAGCCGCTCGTACGACAGCAAGCCGCCCACGACGGCGAGGCCGCCGGGTTGCCCGAACCGGCCCGCGACGCCCAGGTCGGCGCCCGTGGTCACCATGGGGAGCACGACCGAGCCCAAGGCCGGGCTCTGGAAGTAGAACGGCTCCTTGCGGTAGCCGGACACCTCGCGCCACGCGAACCGGTCGAATTCCGACGAGAACGGCCGCAGCACCAGCTGTTGCGCCACCAGCCCCACGCCGGAGTTGCCGAACAGCACATCGGCGTCGTGCCGGCCGAAGAACTCGTGCGTGGAAACGTCGGCGTCGAATCCGGGGATGCGTCCCTCGGTGTTCAGGCGGAACTGAGCCCGCAGGCCGCGCCCGAACAGGTTCTCATCGCCGAGCCGGAGCCGCCGCAACGGGCCGTTGCGGCCGCCACCCTCGATCTTCGCTTCGCCGCGCAGCGCCCAGTCGTCGAGCGTTCGCACCGTGAGGTCGACGCTGTCGCCCGGCGCCGCGGTCGGCGTGATGGTAGCCGATCGGATGAACGACTGCGCGCGCAACAGCCGCGCCGTCTCCGCGAGGCGCTCGGGGTCGCACGGCTGGCCCGGGGCGAACAGCAGTTCGGTCTGGACGGTCGATGGCGTGGTCCGCCAGTGCAGGTCGCTCCCCAGGCGCAGCAGGAAGCCCGGGACCCGGGAGTGCTGGGTCTCGGCGAACAAACCGTCCGGCTCGATGGAGATCCGGCGGATCGGCCGGCCGTCGCACTGGGCCCGGGCGGCGCGCGGCGCGAGGGCCGCGAGCAGCGCGAGCGCGGCGGCGGCCGCGCCGCGCGCTAGGCGAAGATGTCGGTTTGCGGCGACGGGCGGTCGTCGTCCGGCTGCGGCGTGAGGAACGCCTTGAGCCGCTCCTCCCACCGGTCCACGTCGAACCGGCCTTCCGTCGTGAGCACGCGGCGCAGCAGCGGCGAGAGGTCGCTCAAAGCGTCCACCAGGTCGGTCGCCAGGGTGCGTGCTTCCTCCATCCGGACGATCTCTTCCGGCGCCGTCACCATGTCGGTGAGAATCGTCCGCTCGGTCCGCGAGGCGATCATCGGATCCGGGCGGCCACCCACGAACACCTCGGTGCGCCGGCCGGGGCCGCGGCCCTCTTCGATGGGATTGAGTCCGGTGATCTCGTCCGAGCGCCAGTACTTGCCGAAGCCGAGGTACACCATTCGGCCCGGCTTGATCTCCATGGACATCGCAGGCTCCCGGAGAAAAGGACCGCTACGACTTTCCCATCCGCCGCTTCAACTCTTCGAGCCGGCTGCTCGCCTCGGCCTCGAGCGCCGCGCGATCCATCTGATGGCGCAACGCCTCATGATCGGCATCCAGCCCGGGCCGATCCACCCCCGCCGAACCGAGGTCGCGCCAGGCCGCCCCCGCCGACTGATCGGCCGCCTCCGCGCCCTGCTGCTTCGCCGCGTCGCCGAACTGCGTCGTCATCTCGGCCAGGTCCTGCTCGGCGAGCGCCAGTTCCGCCTGCTGCGCCGCCACTTTCTGCTCCAGCACCGCCACGCGCTCGCGCAGCTTGGCGATGTACTTGTCGGCCACCGTCACCGTTTCCTCATCCTGGATCTCGGCCGCCATCCCGCGCCGGCGCTCCGCCGTGGCCAGCTCGGCCGTGGCGGCGGCGTGCTGTCGCTGCGCCTCGGCAAGCGCCTCGCGCATCGGGGCGACCGCCGCGCGCATCTCGATCAGCGCCGCGCGCATCCGGCCCAACGCCTCCCGCGGGTGCTCGGCCGGCGTGGCCGCCGCCAGCGCCGCCTCGATGCGCTGGCGCAGTCGCTCGAACATCAGCTCTTACGCACCGTCTTGGCGTAGAACGCGCTGGTGACCTGCCGCGCGGCCGTTGCCTTGCAGCGCGGGCAGGCCGGCGCGCGGTCGGTGTGCTTCGACATGTGCTCGATCACCGTGAATACGTGACCGCACTTCGCGCAGCGATATTCGTAGGTGGGCATGGCGCTCCTTCCTGTGGCGCCACGGAAGTTGGCGCGCGGAAGAAGCCGGGGCAAGACGGGCTGTCCTAGTGCGCCGTGCGGAATTCGTCGGCGACCTGGCGCAGCAGGCGTTCCGGCGAATGGCTGTGCGGAAACAGCATCCGATCGCTGAACCGGTTGAGCGCGACCCGCAGCTCGGTGAACCGCTCGCCGGCCTCGCCGAGGACCGCCGCGAGCCCGTAGGCGCCGGCGAGCCGGTGCTCGGCGGCGCGCTGGAAGCCGCTGCGGCCCGCCGCCTCGTAGTACGCGAGCCCCGGTCCACCCTTGCGTGTGCGACGCGCCGCGATATAGTCGGGAAAGATGCCCGTGAGCCACAGAGCGAAGTTGCCCAGATGCGCGAGCACCCGGAACTGCCGCTCGCCGTCGGCGCGTGCCGTCTCCTCGATCAAGTCCACCACGTAGGCGTACTCGTTCTCGTCCCGATCGCTGATCCGGTAGGCGCGGCCTTCGCGCCCGAACGCCAGCACCATGGCGGCGCCGTAGTCGGCGAGATCGCGGCGGTCGACGCCCACGTCCAGCAGCGCCCGCCGCAGCGCGACGTACACCAGCAGGGCCGCCGAGGGCTGGCCCAGCGCGCGGCTTTCCAGCAGCATCGCGAGCAGCCGCGGGTCGTCCCACAGGACGTCGGCGCCGCCGTCGGCCACCCGGGCGCGCAGCCGCTCGGCCTCCGACCCGTTGCCCTCGGCGAGGAACCCGATCGCCAGCGCCTCGTCGGCCGCCGTCAGCGTGGCCCGTATCGTCGCCGCGATCATGCCTGACGACCTCCCGGTGCTCGAGGAACTCACCCGCTTCGGCCGCGCCCTCACGGGCTCGGTTCGGCGCGAGACCGTGGCGCAGTGCACGCTCGAAAGCCTGGAGCGCCTGCTCGCGCCGCGCGTCCAGGCGGCGTGCGTCGCGCTGTCCGGTCCGGCCGACATGGAAAGCCGGCTCGCGATCGCCGCGGCCTCCGGTGACCCTACCCCGGCGGCCGACGACGAGTTTCTGCATGAAGTCCTGAGCGGGCAGCGGACCGTGAGGCGCGTCACACCGCCGGCCCTGGGCGCGCCCCTGATCGCCGCCGGCCACACGATGGGGATCGTGGCCGTCTGGGGCAAGAGCGGAATCGCCTGGACCGACGCCGACGAAGCCGCGCTCGCCGCGCTCGCGGGCCAGGCGGCCATCGCGCTCCAGAACTCGCGGCTCATCACGCTGCTCGGCTCCGGCAAGCAGGAGTGGGAGCAGATGGTGGACGCGATCGGGCCGGGCATCTGCATCGTGGACGCGTCCGGCACCGTGCGCCGCGCCAATCGCTCGTTCGCCAACCTGGTCGGGTGGCCCGTCACCGCGCTCCACGGGCGGCCGTGGCTCATGCTGCTGCCGCCGGCCTGGGCCGAGCCGGTGGGCCGCGCGCTCGCCAGACCCGGCACGGGCGGCGGCGAAATTCGCGCCGACCGCCGGATCTTCAGCGTGACCGCGCACCCGATCAGCGACCACACCTCGTCGGTGCTCCTGATCGAGGACATCACCGACACCCGGCGCCTCCAGGAGCAGCTCATCCAGTCGGAGAAGCTCTCGGCGATCGGCCAGCTGATCGCCGGCGTGGCGCACGAGCTCAACAACCCGCTCGCGTCGGTGCTGGGCTTCGCCGACTATCTCGCCGAATCGGCCGCGCTCCCCGAGACGCTGGTGGAGCCGCTGCGCATCATCCAGCAGGAGGCGCAGCGCGCGGCGACGATCGTGCGCAACCTCCTGTCGTTCGCGCGGCGGCAGGAACAGGATCGCCGCCGCCTCGCCGTAGGCCCGGTCCTGCAGCGGACGGTCGCGCTCCTGAACAACCAGCTGATCGGTCTGAAGGTCGAGCCGCTGCTGGTGGTCGAGCCGAATCTTCCGGAGATCGAGGGCAGCCCGAACCAGCTCCAGCAGGTGTTCCTCAACGTCATCAACAACGCCGCCCAGGCCATCGCCGCCACGGGCCGGGGCGGAACGGTGGTGATTCGGGCGCGGCCGTGGCTCGACGGCGTCGCGGTGGACGTCATCGACGACGGTCCCGGCATCGCCGACGACATCCAGGAGCGGATCTTCGAGCCGTTCTTCACGACCAAGGCCGAGGGCGAAGGCACCGGGCTCGGCCTCTCCATCTGTCAGGGCATCATCCGCGAGCACGGCGGGCGCATCAGCGTGAAGTCGCAGCCCGGCTATGGCGCCACGTTCACCGTCGAGCTGCCGCCCGCCGGCGCGGGCGAGCCGGCGGCGGACGCGACGAGCGCGGGCGAGGGACGCACCGCCCGGGTGCTGGTCGTGGACGACGAGCCGCACATTCTCTACTACATGCGCGCGACGCTGGAATCGTGGGGTCACCGCGTGGATACCGCCGCCGACGGGCACGACGCGCTGGCGCGCGTGCGCGCGGCCCAGTACGACGTGATCATCTCCGACGTGCGGATGCCCAACCTCGGCGGCCGCGAGCTGTTCGAGCGGCTGCGCCAGGAACTGCCCGCCATGGCCGAACGCATGGTCTTCGCGACGGGCGACACCGTCCGCGACGACACCATGGAGTTTCTCGAGCGGTCCGGCCGGCCGTTCCTGCACAAACCCTTCAAGCTGGCCGAGCTGCGCAGCACGCTCAGCGGCGCGCTGGCGCGCGCGCCTGACGCCGCTCCCGGGCCGCCATCGGTGTAGATTCCAGCCGCGATGATCTACGTCCTGATTCCCGCCTACAACGAGGCGTCGACGGTCGGACTGCTGCTCTGGAAGGTGCGGCAGGTCTTCACGTCGTTCGCGCGCGAGTACCAGCTGCTGGTGGTCAACGACGGCTCCACGGATGCGACGGCCGAGACGCTCGCGCCGTACACCCGCGCCCTCCCCCTGACGCTGCTGACCAACCGCATGCGGCAGGGCTACGCGGCCAGTCTCGAGCGGCTGTTCCGGGCCGCGCTCGAGCGCACCGACCGCCCGCGCCGCGACGCCGCGATCACGCTGCAGGCCGACTTCACCGACGCGCCCGACGACCTGCCGGAGTTGATCCGCCGCCTCGAAAGCGGCGCCGACCTCGTGATGGCCGCGCGGACGTCCGTGCCGGGCCGGGGCGCCGCCAGAGTGGCCCAGCGGCTGCTGCCGCGGGCCTTGCGCCTGACGCTCGGCACGCCCGCCGCCGCCGCCGCCGCCGGGACCCTGCGCGCCTATCGCCTCGGCGTGATCGAAGGGCTGCTGCGCGAACGCGATGGCGGCCCGCTGCTCGAGCGCGAGGGCCGTCTCGCCGACGTCGAGCTGTTCGTCCGCGCCGCGCGGCACGCGCGCCGCGTCGAAGTCGCGAGCGCGACGGGGCCGGCCGCTCCGCCGCAACGGGGCTCCCGCGCGATGCCGCTGGGCGACGCCTGGGCGAGTTGGCGCGCCGCGCTCGCCCTGCGCGGCGTGGCGCGCACGTCGCCGGCGACGCCGGGGGCGCCGGGGGCGCCGCAACGCAAGGAGACGCCCGAAGCGCCGCGCGCCGCGGCCGCAGCCGCGCCGGCCGGCGCGGCGGAGGAGGCTCCCCGCCGCCGGGGCGGGCGCCGGCGCCGCGGCCGGAGGGGACGTGGCGGCAAGCATCCCAACCAGCCGGCGCGGCCCGCGAAGTGAGGCTGGGCGCTCGGGTGGCCGCTGGCGCCTGCGCCATCGCGCTGGCCGCCGCCCCGTTGCGCGCGCAGCAACCGGACAGCTCGGCGCCGGCCGAAGCGCCGGGACACCGCCCGTGGACGGTGGGCGAGCATCTGGAATACAACGTCAAGCTGGGCATCTTCAACGTGGGACACGCCTCGCTCTCCGTCGTCGGCATCGACACGGTGCGCGGCGTCCCCTGCTATCACGTCATCTTCGTGCTCCACGGTCACGCGCTGTTCTACTCGCTCAGCGACTCGAGCGCGTCGTGGTTCGGGGTCCGCGACATGGTGTCGCGGCGCTTCGAGCAGAACGGCAACGAGAACGGCCGGCTGTACACCCGGCACTACGTGATCGACCCGCAACGCGACCTGTGGATCCGGAACGGCCGGGACAGCGGCGCGACGGTCGCCGAGCCGCTCGACGAGGTGTCGTTCTTCTACTTCGCCCGCACCCTCCCGCTCGGCGAGGGTGACGTGTACGATCTGCCCCGCTACTTCATGCACGACAAGAACCCGGTCACGATCCAGGTTGTGGGACGGCAGAGCGTCTCGGTGCCCGCGGGCCGGTTCGACGCGGTCGGGGTGCGCCCCATCTTCCAGAGCAGCGGCATGTTCTCGGAGCGCGGCGACGCCACGGTGTGGTTCAGCGACGACTCGACGCGAACGCCCGTCCGGATCCGCAGCCGGATGGCCATCGGCTCGCTGGACTTCTCGCTCCGTTCCATCACGCGATGAGCGACCCCCACCCGCCCGCGCCGCCCGAGGCGGACCTCGCGAAGGTCCGGACCGTGCCGATCGCCGGCCGCGCCAACAAGGTCGCGCAGCCCCTGCTGGCCCACCCGCCCGCCGGAGCGCAGTCCATCGAGCCGTTCCTCGCCGCCCTCCCCGACGTGCTGGCCGCCCGCGACCTGCGGGCCGTGATCGCCGCGGTGGCGGGTGCCGCCGGACGGCGCGGGGTGATCGCGATGATCGGCGGCCACGTGGTCAAGACCGGCCTCGGCCCCCTGCTGCTCCATCTGATGCGCCGCGGCGCGCTCACCCATCTGGCCATGAACAGCGCGGCGGCGATCCACGACTTCGAGCTGTGCGCGTACGGAGGCACCAGCGAAGACGTGGCCGCCGGCCTGGCGGACGGGACGTTCGGCATGGCGGCGGAGACCGGCCGCGACATCAACGCGGCCATTGCCGAGGGGCACGCCCGGGGCTGGGGCATGGGCGAGGCGTTAGGCCGCGCGCTCGCGGCCCGCCCGCGGCCGCCCGGGAAAGATGGGTCGCTCCTGCTCGGCGCGCGCGAGCTCGGCGTGGGCGTGACCGTCCACGCGGCCATCGGCACCGACATCACGCACCAGCACCCCGACGCCGACGGCGCCGCCATCGGCGCGACCAGCTTCCGCGATTTCCGCCGCCTCGCCGCGGCGGTGCCGACGCTGCACGAGGGTGGCGTCGTCCTCAACCTCGGCAGCGCCGTCATCATGCCCGAGGTGTTCCTCAAGGCGCTGACCGTGGCGCGGAACCTCTCCGGCGGAGCGCCGACCGATTTCGTCGCCGCCGATTTCGACATGATCCGCCACTACCGGCCCGCGCTCAACGTGGTGGACCGGCCCACCCGCGCGGGCGGGTCCGGCTACATGATCACCGGCCACCACGAAATCATGATACCGCTGCTCGTGTGGGGCGTAGATGCGGCGCTCGGCGGTCTCTAGCGTTCTCGCGGCCGCCCTCGCGGCGTGCGCGTCCGGTCGGCCGCAGGCGGCACCGAACCCGCCGCCGGCGCCGGCCGCCACGGCTCCCGCTCCGCCCCCCACCGCCGCGCTCCCGCCCGACACGAACCCGCTGAGCCGCGCCGCCGACGCCGCGCGCGCGACCGTCGCGGCGTTCGTCGCGGCCGAAGCGCGCGGCGAGGCCTCCGCCGACACGCTGCTCGCGCCGGATGCGGAATTCGTCATGGGCGGGATTGTGGTGACGAGCCGGCCGAGGCTCGCCGCGATGGTGGGCCAGGGCGACGCGACGCTCGAGGAAGCGCGCATCGGCACGTCGGGCGCCTTCGCCTACGTGGTGGCGGTGTATCGCTTCGACAGCCCGACGCCCTCGCTCAGCGACCGGGCCCGCGGGACGTTCATCCTCCAGCGCCTGCCCGCGGGGTGGCGCATCGTGCACGTGCACTCGAGTATGGTGGAGAGGTGGTGAGCCGCGAGCGGGCGCCGCGGCGCCGGCGGGAGAAGCGCGGCGCGCTCCTCCCAGCCGTCGTGCGGTTACTCCAGCGGCCGCTCGCCCGCGATCATCTCACGCACCCGCCGCGCCGTCGAGGGCGCGATCAGCTTGAGCACCCAGTAGACGACCAGCCCGACCAGCGCCAGCTTGAGAAGGAACACCGCCGCCGTGAAGACGAAGCCGACCAGACCGAGCGCGAGCTTCAGCACCACCATGGCGACGATCGCCAGCACCACGAACCCCAGAATCGACCGTATCATGTTGCGCCTCCAAACCTCCGGATGACCTACTCTACGCGGCCGCGCACCGGCAAGTTTCGCACGTGGAGCCCGGCATGAGCAAGCCAGTGGACTGCATCATCATCGGCGCCGGCCTGGTCGGCCTCGCCGCGGCCCGCGCCCTGGCCCGCGCCGGCCGGTCCGTCCTTGTCCTGGATCCCGGCCCCCCGGGCGGCGAAGCCTCGGGCGCCGCCGCCGGGATGCTGGCGCCGCAGATCGAGGCGCACGCCGGCGATCCCATGCTCGCACTGACGCTGGCCGCCCGCGACCGTTACGCCGCGCTGGTCGCGGACCTGGCGGCCGCCGGACATCCGGTCGAGCTGGAAACCACCGGCATCGCGCTGGTCGCGCTCGAGCCGGCGCGCGCCGCGGCCCTGCGCGAGGAGGTCGAGGCGCAGCGCGCCCTGGGACTCGACGCGCGCTGGCTCGACGCGGCAGCGCTGCGGCGCCATCAGCCGGGCATCGGGCCGGACGCGATCGGCGCGCTGTACGCGCCGCGAGACGGGCACGTGGACGCGGTGGCCCTGTGCGCCGCCCTGCTCGCCGACGCGACCGCGCACGGCGCGCGCGTCGAGCGCATCGCCGCCACGGAGATCCTGTGCCGCGGCGACGCGGTCATCGGCGTGGGCACCGCGGCCGGCGCGCGCGAGGCGCCCGCGGTCGTGGTCGCCGCAGGGGCGTGGTCGGGACGGCTCGGCGGACTCCCCGCGCCGCTGCCCATCGAGCCGGTGCGCGGCCAGATGGCCGCCCTGCCCTGGCCCGACGACCTGCCGCGCACGATCCTGTTCGGCCGCGGAGCGTACGTCGTGCCGCGCGGCGGCGAGGCGCTCCTGGGATCCACCATGGAGCAGGCCGGCTTCGAGAAGGCCACCACCGCCGAAGGGCTCGCGCACATTCGCCGCGAGACCGACGCGCTGCTACCGGTGCTGCGCGGCGTCACCGCACGCCGCACCTGGTCGGGCCTGCGCCCGGTGACGCCCGACGCGCGCCCGATCATCGGGCCGGACCCGCGCGTGGCGGGCTTGATCTACGCCACCGGCCACGGCCGCAACGGCATTCTGCTCGGCCCCATCACCGGCGAGATCGTCTGCGAGCTGCTCACCCGCGGCCATACACGATTCGACCTGTCGGCGTATGTTCCAGACAGGTTCCCACAGGAGCAGCTTCGACGCTGAGCCGTACTCCCCTCAGCTTCTGAGGTATGTACACCACCTGCGCGTTCTGCGGCGGCTCGCTGGGCGGCGACGGCGGCGCCTCGGGTCTGGCGGTCGGCAAGCGGTTCGCCTTCGACCCGTGGAAGAGCCGCGCGTGGGTGATCTGCGCCTCGTGCGCGCGCTGGAACCTCACCCCTTTCGACGACCGGCTCGACACGATCCAGGCGCTGGAGCACATGGCCGGCGCGGGCCGCGTCGCGGCCTCGAGCGACCAGGTCACGCTGATCCGGCAGGGCGGCTACGACCTGGTGCGGATCGGCAAGCCGCCGCGCGTCGAGATGGCGACGTGGCGCTACGGCGAGCGGATGAAGGCGCGGCGCCGCGAGCATCTCAAGGTCTACGTGCCGGTCGCCGTGGTGACGGTGGGCGCAATGGTCGCGCTCAACGCCGCGGCCGGCGTCGGCATCGGCGGCTTCTTCGGCCAGCTGCCCGGGATGATCGACGGGACGGCGACGTGGATCATCGGGCGGCGGCGCGTCGGCATCGAGGCGCCGATGTGCCAGACCTGCGGCCGGCTGATGGTGCTGCGGGCCAAGCACGTCCAGTTCGCCCGGCTGACCCAGACCACCCACGCCGATCTCGCGCTGCTGCTGTCCTGCCCGCACTGCGAAAGCATCGGCGCGCAAATCGAGGGCCCCGCGGCCGAGCAGGTGCTGCGCTCCGGCATGACGTACCTCCACCTCAAGAAGCGGCGCGCCGTCAAGCGGAAGGCCACCGAGGCGGCCGCGCTGCTCGATCGTACCGGCGGCCCGGAGGAACTGGTGCGCCGTCTCGCGCGGGAGGAGCGCACGGTCAAGGCGCTCGGCATCCAGCAGGGCCTCGCCCTGGAGATGGCCGTGGATGAGCAGGCGGAGCTGCGCGAGCTGGAGCGGCAGTGGCACGAAGCCGACGAGATCGCGGAGATCGCGGACAACCTCGGCCTGGAGGACGCGGTCGAGGAGCAGTTCCACCGGCTGAAGGGCGATCAACCAAACGGTTGACACGCACTGGTCTGCCGCCCCGCGGCGGGGTATTATCCCAGACTCATGACCATCGCGCCGCCTCCCCTCGTCCAGATCACTCCCCGCACCGCTCGGCCGAGTCTCGAGCGCCCATTCGAGCGCAAGCCGGCCTGGCTCAAGGTCCAGGCGCCGGGCGGGTCCGGCTACACGGACGTGCGCCGGCTGCTGACCGAGCTCAAGCTGCACACGGTCTGCGAGGAAGCCCGGTGCCCGAACGTGGGCGAGTGCTGGAGCCACAAGGCCGCGACGTTCATGATCATGGGCGACACGTGCACGCGGAACTGCTCCTACTGCGCCGTCGCGCACGGCACGCCGCTGCCGCTCGACGACGAGGAGCCGCGCCGGCTCGCCGAAGCGGTGGCGCGGATGGGGATGCGCCACATCGTCGTGACGTCGGTGGACCGCGACGACCTGCCCAACGGCGGCGCGGAGCACTTCGCCGCGGTGGTCCGCGAAACCCGGCTCCACGCGCCGGGCACCTCCGTCGAGCTGCTGATCCCCGACTTCAAGGGGAACGCGCAGGCGCTGCGGATCGTCGTGGAGGCGCGGCCGGACATCCTGAACCACAACCTCGAGACGGTGCCGCGGCTGTACCGGATCGCGCGGCCCGGCGGCCGCTACGAGCGCGCGCTCGAGTTGCTGGAGCGGGCCCGCGCCATGGACGCCGCGTTGCTGACCAAGTCCGGCATCATGGTGGGCCTGGGCGAGGACTGGGACGAGGTGCTCGCGGCACTGCGCGATCTGCGCGCGGTGGGCACGGACATCCTGACCATCGGCCAGTACCTGCGCCCGTCGACCTCGCACATGCCGGTGGCGCGGTTCTACACGCCCGAGGAGTTCGCCGAGCTCAAGGCGTACGGCGACGCGCTGGGCTACCGCCACGTGGAGTCGGGCCCGCTGGTGCGGTCGAGCTATCACGCGTGGGAGCAGGCCGAGCGCGCCGGGGCGACGGCGTGAAGGCGGGCAAGGAGAGCAAGGCGGCGCGCGCGCCGTCGGGCGGGGCGCCCGGCAAGCGGCTCGCGGGCGAGGACGCGGCCGCGATGCGGCGGCTGCTGCGCGACATGCTGCTGATCCGGCGGTTCGAGGAACGCGCCGGCGAGCAGTACGCGTTAGGCAAGATCGGCGGGTTCTGCCACCTGTACATCGGCCAGGAGGCCGTGGCGGTCGGCGCGATGGCGGGCCTCAACGCCGACGACTACGTGCTGTGCTCCTACCGCGACCACGGCCAGGCCCTGGCCCGCGGCATCCCGCCCCGCGCCGTGATGGCCGAGCTGTTCGGCAAGGCCACCGGCACCTCGCACGGCAAGGGCGGCTCGATGCACGTGTTCGACGTGGACAAGGCGTTCCTGGGCGGGCACGCGATCGTCGGCGGGCACATCCCGCTCGCGACCGGGGTGGGCTTCGCGATCCGGTACCAGGGCGGCAGCCAGGTGTCGGTGTGCTTCTTCGGCGAGGCGGCGGTCAACAACGGCGCGTTCCACGAGTCGCTCAACATGGCCGCGCTGTGGAAGGTGCCGGTCATCTACCTGTGCGAGAACAACCGCTACGGCATGGGCACCGCGCTGGAGCGGGCGGCGGCCGTGTACGACGTCGCGGCGCGGTCGTGCTCCTACGACATGCCCTCCGAAACGGTCGACGGGATGGACGTGATCGCGGTGCGCGAAGCGGTGCGGCGCGCGGCGGAGCGGGCGCGCGACGACGGCACGCCGACGTTGCTCGAGGTGCGCACCTATCGGTTCATGGGCCATTCCATGTCGGACCCGATCCACGGCCACTACCGCACCAAGGAAGAGGTCGACCAGCAGAAGCTGCGCGACCCGGTGGTCACCTTCCACAAGGAGCTGGAGCAGGCCGGGATGCTCGACGCCGAGGCGTGGACGGCGCTGGAGGCCGGGGTGAACGACGCGGTGGACGACGCGGTCCGGTTCGCCGACCAGAGCGCCGACCCGGATCCCGCTGAGCTGCTGACCGACGTGTACCGGGAGACGCCGGCATGAGCGTCCTCACCTACCGCGACGCGTTGAACCAGGCGCTGCGCGAAGAGATGCAGCGCGACGGCCGGGTGTTCCTGATGGGCGAGGAGGTGGGCGTTTACCAGGGCGCGTACAAGGTCAGCCGCGGGCTGCTCGAGGAATTCGGCCCGACGCGCGTCGTCGACACGCCCATCACCGAGCTGGGCTTCGCCGGCATCGGCGCCGGGGCCGCCATGGCGGGCCTGGTCCCGGTCATCGAATTCATGACCTGGAACTTCGCGCTGCTCGCGGTCGACCAGATCGTGAACTCGGCCGCCAAAATGCTCTACATGTCCGGCGGCCAGATCCCGATGCCCATCGTGTTCCGCGGGCCGGGCGGCGCCGCCCTGCAGCTCGCCGCGCAGCACTCGCAGAGCTTCGAGGCGTTCTTCGCGAACATCCCCGGCCTCAAGGTCGTCATGCCGGCCACGCCGGCCGACGCCAAGGGCCTGCTCAAGAGCGCCATCCGCGACGGCAACCCGGTCGTCTTCATCGAGGGCGAGATGCTCTACAACACCAAGGGCGAGGTGCCCGAGGGCGAGCACCTCGTGCCGATCGGCAAGGCCGACGTGAAGCGCGAGGGCGCCGACGTGACGATCGTCTCGCACGCCAAGACGGTCAGCGTCGCGCTGAAGGCCGCCGACGAGCTGGCGAAGGAGAACGTGCACGCCGAGGTGCTGGACCTCCGCACCATCCGCCCGCTCGACGTTGCCGCGGTGACCGCGTCGGTCCACAAGACGCATCGCTGCGTGGTGGTCGAGGAGAGCTGGCCGTTCGCCGGCGTGGGCGCGCAGGTGGCGTACGAGGTGCAGCGCGAAGCGTTCGACGATCTCGATGCGCCGGTGATCCGGGTGTCCGGCGCCGACGTGCCGATGCCTTACAACAAGCAACTCGAGCGGCTCGCCAAGCCCGATGTCCCCAAGGTCATCGCGGCCGTGAAGTCGGTCCTCTACCAGGCGTAGGCGATGGCGACCACCGTGGTGATGGAAGCGCTGTCGCCGACCATGGAAGAAGGCCGGCTCGTCTCCTGGAAGAAGCACGAGGGCGACGCGGTGAAGACCGGCGACGTGCTGGCCGAAGTCGAAACCGACAAGGCCGTCATGGAAATGGTCGCCCGCGCCGACGGCGTGCTGCGCAACGTGCTCGTGGCGGAAGGCGCGACGGTGCCCGTCAGCTCGGCGGTCGCGATCATTGCCGGGCCGGACGAGGACATTGCGGGACTGTTAGGCGGGCCGGCGTCGCCCCGGCCTGAAGGGCGGGCTCCGCCGGCGACGGCAACCGACGCCCCGGCCGCCCCCGGCCCATCGGGCCGTGCCGCCGCCGAGCCCGCGGTTCAGCGCGGGGCGCCGGAACCGCCGCCTGCGCCTGGAGGTCGCGTGCGCTCCTCGCCGCTCGCCCGGCGGCTCGCGGCCGAGAAGGGCGTGGACCTGGCGCGGGTCGCGGGCAGCGGGCCGCAGGGCCGCGTGGTCGCCCGGGACATCGCGCAGGCACCCGCCGGCACGCCGGCCCTCGCCGCCGCGACCGGCGCGCCGCCGATGCCCGCGTCCGGATTCCGCGACGTGCCGCTCACCCAGATCCGCAAGACCATCGCCAAACGCCTCGCGCAGTCCATCGGACCGATCCCGCACTTCTTCCTCACCAGCGAGATCGACATGGAGCGCGCGGTCGAGGCGCGCACCCACCTCAAGGCGATGGGCCCCGAGTTCACCGTCTCGGTCAACGACCTGGTGATCAAAGCGGTGGCGCTGGCGCTCACCCGGCATCCGGCGGTCAACACGTGGTGGATGGACGACCGCATCCGCTATCACGGCGACGTGCACGTCGGCATGGCGGTGGCGGTCGAAGACGGCCTCATCACGCCGGTCATCCGCTTCGCGGACCGCAAGGGCCTCGCCGACATCAGCGCCGAGGCCAAGGCGCTCGCCGAGAAGGCGCGCGCGCGCCGGCTCACACCCGAGGAGTACACCGGCGCGACGTTCAGCGTCTCGAACCTCGGCATGCTGGACATCGACGAGTTCACGGCGGTCATCAACCCGCCGGAAACCGGCATTCTCGCGGTGGGGCGCATCGTCGCGAAGCCGGTCGTGCGCGACGGCGCCATCGAGGCGCGCCGGATGATGCGGGTGACGATGTCGTGCGACCACCGCGCCGTGGACGGCGCGACGGGCGCGCAGTTCCTCTTGACGGTCAAGATGATGCTCGAGAATCCGCTCGCAATGCTTCTCTAGGTTCCGGGAGTCACCGTGGCAACCCAATTCGACGTCATCATCATCGGCGGAGGGCCGGGCGGCTATGTCTGCGCCATTCGCGCAGCGCAGCTGGGCCTGACCGCCGCGGTGGTCGAGAAGGACAAGATGGGCGGGGTGTGCGTCAACATCGGCTGCATCCCCACCAAGGCGCTGCTCCATTCCGCCGAGGTGGCGGTGAGCCTGAAGCACGCCGCAGACCTCGGCGTGAGCGTCGGCGAAGTAACGACCGACTACGGCGTCGCGATGAAACGCTCGCGCCGGGTGGCCGACACCAACTCCAAGGGTGCCGACTTCCTTATGAAGAAGAACAAGGTGGAGGTGTTCCGGGGCACCGGCACGCTCAAGCCCGGGAAGAAGGTGTCGGTCAAGACCGACAAGGAGACGGTCGGACTCACGGCGAGCAAGGCCATCGTGATCGCGACCGGTTCCCGGCCCAAGGACATCCCCGCCATCGGCCTCGCCTTCAACGGCAAGACCATTTTCAGCTCGACCGAGGCGCTGATGCTCGAGGCGGCGCCCAAGACGATGGCGATCGTCGGCGCCGGCGCGGTCGGCTGCGAGTTCGCCGACGTGTTCAACGCGTTCGGCACGCAGGTGACGCTGATCGAGGCGCTGTCCCGTCTGCTCCCGGTGGAAGACGCGGAAATGTCCGACGTGCTCGCCAAGGCGTACAAGAAGCGCGGCATCGCGGTGCACGTGGGCGCGAAGATCCTCAAGGCCGAACCGGGCGCCGCGGGCGTGACCCTCTCCTTCGAGGCGGGCGCCAAGGCGCAGACGCTGACCGTGGACGCCGTGCTGGTGGCCGCGGGGCGCGCCGCGAACGTCGAGAACGTCGGGCTCGACGCGGTCGGCGTGAAGGTCGAGAAGGGCTTCATCAGGATCAACGAGCGGTGCGAGACCAGCGCGCCGGGCTACTACGCGATCGGCGACGTGGCCGGGCCGCCGTTGCTCGCGCACAAAGGCAGCCGCGAAGGCATCGTCGCCGCCGAAGCGATCGCGGGGCGGCAGCCGCACGCCATCGACTACAGCGGCGTGCCCGGCGCGACGTACTGCCACCCCGAGGTGGCGAGCGTCGGGTACACCGAGGAGAAGTGCAAGGAGCTGGGCCTCGAGTACGTGGTGGGCCGCTTCCCGTTCAGCGCCAACGGCCGCGCGCGCACCGCCGGCGAGACCGACGGTCTGGTCAAGATCATCCGCGGCAAGAAGTACGGCGAGATCCTCGGCGGCCACATCGCCGGCCTGCACGCCACCGAGCTGATCCACGAGCTGGTCGTCGCACGCGCCAACGAATACACGGTCGAGGAAATCGAGCTCGCCATCCACGCCCACCCGACGCTGGCGGAGGCGGTGGACCAGGCGGCGCTCGACTCCCTGGGTCGCGCCATCGACATGTGAGCGGCCAAGGCCGCGACCCCCTCGGCGTCGCGCTGGCCGGCGTCGTCATCGGCGGCGCGACCGGCGGCGCGATCGTCTGCCTGGTGCTCACCGCGCTGCACGACGCCACGCGCGGCAGCCCCGTCTACCTGAACCTGCTGTTCCTCGGCGGCGCCGGCGGACTTATCGCCGCCGCGGCCGTGGCGTGGACCGTCGGGCGGCAGGTCGGCAATCCGTTCCGCCGCGCGATGGTCGCCATGGTGGCCGTGGCGGGCGCCGCGTTCGTCGGGGCGCTCACCGTGGTGGCCGACGCGGCGGCCGGACGCGCCGGCCTGCTCGGCCTGACCGCCGCGTGCCTCGCGGCGCTGGGCCTCGCCTACCGGCTGCTCCTGGCGCGATGAGCGGCGTGCTGCGGGTGACCGATCTCGGCGTCGTGCGCTACGGCGACGCGCTCGATCTCCAGCGCCGCCTGGCGCAGGACCGCCTCGCGGGCACCCGCGCCGACGACATGCTGCTGCTCCTGGAACACCCGCCCGTCGTCACGCTGGGCCGCAGCTCCAAGACCACCAGCATGCCCGTGCCGGTCGCGGCGCTCGAGCGCCGCGGAATAGAGGTGTTCGAGATCGAGCGCGGCGGCGACGTGACGTATCATGGGCCGGGGCAGCTGGTCGGCTATCCGATCCTCGACTTGCAGCGCCACAAGCCCGACCTGCACTGGTATCTGCGCCAGCTCGAGGAGGCGCTCATCGCCGCGCTGGCGACGTTCGGCATTCCCGCCGAGCGGAACGCCGGACTCACCGGTGTGTGGACGCGCGGCCGCAAGATCGCGAGCATCGGCATCCACGTCCGCCAGTGGGTCACCTGGCACGGCTTCGCGCTCAACGTCACCACCGACCTGTCGGGGTTCGACGTGATCGTGCCCTGCGGCATTCCCGACGTGGTCATGACCAGCGTGGCGCGGGAAACCGGCGGGCCGGCCGATCACCCGGACGGCGCCGACCTCGGCGCACGGGCGCGCAGTGCCGTCATCGAGGCGTTCGCGCGCACCTTCGGTTTCGACGCATGGACGCGCGAATCTCCGGCGAGCCTCGCCGCCTGACGTTCGACCTGGACACGAGGAAGGCGCGAGTGGAGTCCAGTGGTTGAGGCCGGATACTCCACTCGCGATGTGTGAGGATAGGTTACATTCGCGGCTGCGATCGCCAATGCAACCTGGTAAGCACTAGTATAGACGTGTGAAGTGCGGAAATAGTTGCAACCGGCTCACGCCGTGCGATACACCAGCGTCCCGAACAGCAACAGCCCCCAGGCCACAGCCGTCGCCGGGCTCATCCAGGCCTGGGCGATCGTGATCAGGATCACACTGATGGCCACCGGGTAACCCGCGACGACACGCACCAGCCGGCGGCGGAACGGCCGCGCATCCGCGCGCATCCAGGCGCGCCCGACGGCGACGGCCCGGCGCGCGGCGAAACCCGACAGCAACCAGAGCAACAGACCGCCGAGCACGAGCGCGGTCCACCGACCCGCCCGCGGGCTGCCGAGCGCGCCATACAATTCGGCGACCGGACCGCCGCCGCCCGGCATCGCGGCCGCGGCGAGACTGGTCGGCACCCAGACCAGGCTGATCAGCAGCAGCGACAGCGCAAGCGACCGCAGCCACCCGCCGGAGCGGAATATCCCGATCAGGCCCGACACGAGAAGCGCAACGGCCAGCAGCAGCGCCGTGCCAGCGAGGGCGAGCCCCAGCCATCCGAGCACGCCGCCCGGTGCACCGTCCTGAAGCGCGTGCGGCAGATACCACGGCGGCGGCGCCGCGAGGCGGCGCAGCGCGACACCTGCCGCGAGGCCGGCGCCCGCGCGCCCGGCCTGTTCGACGCCGACCGCTACCCACCCCGCGGCGAGCGCCGAGAGCGTGGAGAGCACGGTGAGTGCCGGTGGCGAAGGAGGTGGCCGCGGAGGCACGCGCCAATATATGGAACCGCCGTCACGCGCGCGGCGTTAGCACACCGTGACCGACCCCTTCGACGCCCGCCCCACCGACCGGCCCCGCATCCCGCCGGGACAGGTCGCCACGGCAAAGTGGCCGGTGCTTCACTACTCTCACGTGCCGCGGGTGGACACGGCCACGTGGATGTTCCGGGTGTGGGGCGATGTCGAGCAGCCGGTCACGCTCGACTGGGCGGCCTTCAGCGCGCTGCCGCGCCGCGACGTGATCGCCGACATGCACTGCGTCACCCAGTGGTCGCGGCTGGACAACCGGTTCACCGGGGTGAGCGTCGGCGAGATCCTGAGTCTCGCGCGGCCCGCGCCGTCCGCCACGCACGTGCTGGTGCATGCCGAGCCGGACTACACGACGAACCTGCCGCTGGACGACCTCGCGCGGCCGACAAACCTGCTGTCGACGCACTGGAACGGCGAGCCGCTCTCGGCCGAACACGGCGGGCCGGTGCGGCTCCTTGTGCCGCACCTGTACCTGTGGAAGTCGGCCAAGTGGGTCACCGGGTTCGAGATCATGGACGGCGACGAACCCGGCTTCTGGGAGCAGAACGGCTACCACATGCGCGGAGACCCCTGGGCCGAAGAGCGCTACGGGCGTCCCGATCCCGCGCGGATGCGCCGGGGACCGCGCCGCTAGCGCTTTCCGGCGTCCGCGCGTAGTACCTTGAACATCGTGACATCCACACCGCCTTCCGGCGCCGCGGACGCGTTCGCGGAGCTGTTCGACCACGTGCCCGTCGGCCTGTACCGGACGACGGCGGACGGGCGCATCGTCGAGGCCAACCTCGCGATGGTCCACTTGCTCGGCTGCGCGTCCAAGGACGACCTGTTCGCGCGCACGGCCCAGTCGTTCTACGTGGACCCCGACGCCCGGCGCGCGGTCAAGGCGGAGCTGGCGGCCACCGGCGTGTTGCGCGACTTCGAGACGGAGATGCGGCGGGTGGACGGGCGCCGGATCTGGGTCCGCATCAATGCGCACGCCGTCCGCGACCCGCACGGACCCGGCGAGGTGGCGCAGATCGACGGCGCCATGGAGGACGTCACCGAGCGGCTCAAGGCCGAGGCGGCGCTTCGCGAGTCGGAGGAGCGGCTGCGCCAGTCGCAGAAGATGGAGGCCATCGGCCGGCTCGCGGGCGGCGTGGCGCACGACTTCAACAACCTGCTCACCGCGATCATCGGTTACTCGTCGCTGCTGGCCGAGGACGAAGCGCTCGCCGCCGAGGCCCGCGAGAGCGCGATGGAGATCTCCAAGGCCGCCGAGCGCGCCGCGTCGCTCACCCAGCAGCTGCTCGCCGTCAGCCGGCGCCAGGTGCTGCAACCGGCCGAGATCGACCCCGACGAGGTGATCACGGCGATGGTGCCGATGCTGCGCCGCCTGATCGGCGAGGACGTAGTGCTGACGACCACGCTCGATGGCGGCGGCGCCGTGGTGCGGGCCGACCGCGGCCAGCTCGAGCAGGTGCTCCTCAACCTGTGCCTCAACGCGCGGGACGCCATGCCGAACGGCGGCAGTCTGGTCATCGCCTCGGCGACGACGCGCCTCGACGCGGCCGAGGCGGCGGGCGTGTCGGGGCTCCATCCGGGCGAGTATGTGGTCATCGACGTGGCCGACAACGGCGTCGGCATGACCGATCAGGTGCGCGCGCGGATCTTCGACCCCTACTTCACGACGAAGCCGCCCGGCAAGGGCACCGGCCTGGGCCTTAGCACCGTGTACGGCATCGCCCAGCAGAGCGGCGGGGCGGTGGTGTGCGCGAGCGCGCCCGGCGCGGGCACGACCATGCGGACGTACCTGCCTCGGATCGTCGCCTCCGCGCCGCCGACCACCGCCGAACGCGTGGCGGTCCGGGCGGTGGGGCACGAGACGATTCTGGTGGCGGAAGACGAGGACGTGGTGCGGAGCTTCGCGGTCCACGCGCTGGTGTCGCGCGGCTACACCGTGCTCGCGGCCGCCGACGGCGCGGAGGCGCTGGCCCTGGCGGAGCGCCACGACGGCCCCATCGACCTGGTGCTGACCGACGTCGTGATGCCGGGGATGAACGGCGGCGCGCTGGCCGCGGCGCTTCAGGCCGCGCGGCCGGGCATCGCGGTGCTGTACATGTCGGGCCACGCGAGCGACGCGCTCGCGCGGTACGGCGTGGCGACCCGGGCGGCGTCGCTCCTGCTCAAGCCGTTCACACCGGACATGCTGGGTGAGAAGGTGCGCGGCGTGCTGGCGGCCGCGGCGCCACGCGGACCGGCCTGAGCCGGCCTAGCGCCCCGCCGCCAGCAGCTCGAAGAACCGCGCGAACAGCACGATGCCCGTCCACAGCTGCGTCAGCGTCAGTTTCTCGTTCGGCGCGTGCAGCCCGTCGTCCGGCAGGCCGATGCCGCACAGCAGCACCGGCGCCTTGCGCTGCTGGAGCAGCGGGACGATCGGGATCGAGCCGCCGCTGCGGATCGGCGCGATCGGCTTGCGCCAGACCTCGCGGCACGCGCGGTCGAGCGCCTCGAACGGCCACGCGTCGAGCGGCGTGATCACCGGATCGCCGATGGCATGGATCGTGACCTTGACCGTCGCGTAGGGTGGCGCGGCCCGCTTCACCGCCTTGACGAGCAGCGCCGCGATTTCCCTGCCGCGCTGGTTGGGCACGAGGCGCATCGAGCACTTCGCGGTCGCCACCGCCGGGATGACCGTCTTGGCGCCGGCGCCCTGGAATCCACCCACGATGCCGTGCACCTCGTACGTCGGGCGCGACCACACCCGCTCGAGGAACGTATACTTGCGCTCGCCGGTCAGCGCCTTGGCGCCCGCTTCCCGTGTGAACGGCTTTTCCTTGATGGGCAGCCGCTTCCAGGCGGCCAGCTCCCTGGCCGACGGGCGCGCGACCCGGTCGTAGACGCCCGGGATCCGGATCACGCCGTTCGGGCCTTTGAGCCGCTCGAGCAGGTGCCACAGCGCTTCAATGGCGTTAGGCGCCGCGCCGCCGTACAGCCCGCTGTGCAGGTCCGCCTTCAGCGTGCGGACCTCGATCTCGAACTGCACCAGGCCGCGCAGCGCGGCGTCCACGCTCGGCCGGCCGGGCGCGACCATGTGCACGTCGGGCACGAGCACGGCGTCGGCGGCCGTGCGTTCGGGCTCCGCGGTGAGGAACGTGGTGAGCGACTTGGAGCCCACCTCCTCCTCGCCCTCGATGATCAGGCGGACGTTGCACGGCAGGCCGCCGCGCGTCGCGATCAGCGCTTCGAGCGCCGACACCAGGCAGAACACCTGGCCCTTGTCGTCCGCCGTTCCGCGCGCGTACAGGTTGCCGTCGCGCACCGCCGGTTCGAACGGGCCGCTCACCCACTCCTCCAGCGGATCGGGCGGCTGGACGTCGTAGTGGCCGTAGCACAGCACGGTCGGCGCGCCGGGCACGTGCGGCCCTTCGGCCCACAGAATCGGGTGCCGCTCGGTGGGAATGGTGTCGACGTGGAACCCCAGGCCGGTCAGACGGCGCGCGAGCCACTCGGCGGCCTTGCGGCAATCACCGGCGTGTTCGGGCAGGGTGCTGACGCTCGGAATGCGGAGCCAATCCTTCAGGTCGCCCAGCAGGCGGCCGCGTTCGCGCTCGACGTACCCGGTGAGGTCGTTCATGGTGCGGGGAAACGTAGCGACTAGACGATCCCTTTGGTACGCGCGTACACGGCGAGCGCGACGCGTCCGTCGACGCCCAGTTTCCGATACACGTTGTGGAGATGCATCTTCACCGTGCCGACGCTGATCCCGAGGCGGCCGGCCAGGTCCTTGTTGCGCAATCCCGACGCCGCCAGTCGCACCAGATCCAGCTCGCGCGGCGTCAGCACGTCGGTTTCCTCGCGCCGGGCCGCGTCGCGCCGCAACAGCGCCTCGAGCGCCATGCCCGAGGCCTGCTGCTCGATCCACTGCCCGCCCGCGTGAACCTGCCGGATGCACTGCACCAGCAGCGGCGGCGCCAGTTCCTTGAGCACGAGCCCGCGTACGCCCAGCCGCAGCGCCTCGATGACCTGGTCCTCCTCGAACATCGCCCCGAGCATCACGACCCGGGTCGCGAGCCGCTCCTCGCGCAGCGCGCGCAGCACCGCAAGACCGTCCATGCCGGGCATCCGGAGGTCGAGGAGCAGCACGTCGGGCTGATGGGTGCGCACGGCAGGCATCACCTCCGTGCCGGAGTGGCAGCGGGCCAGCACCTCGAAGTCGGGCTCCAGGCCGAACAGCGCCTCGAGGCCGTCGAGCACGATCGGGTGATCGTCGGCGATCACCAGCCGGATGGCGTCGCTCATGCGGCCGGCAGCGGCATGCGGATTTCGAGCCGCGCTCCCGCGGCGCCTGATTCGATTTCCATCGTCCCTCCCAATGCGTCCACGCGCTCGCGCAGCGAGCGCGGCCCGACGCTCTGCGCGGCGAGCGCCGCGTGTCCCAGCCGCCCCGTGAAGGGGAAGCCCATGCCGTTGTCGGCGATCACCAGGTCGATCCCGTCCGCGCCCTGCGACAAGCTCACGTGCAGCGCGGACGCGCGGCCGTGCCGCGCGGCGTTGACCGCCGCCTCGGTCAGCAACCGGAACACTTCGTGCAGCAACGCCTCGGGCACCGGGCGCTGGAACGGCGCCAGATCGAGATCCATCCGCAGCCCCCACACGTTCTCGAGGCGCCGCGACAGCTCGCGCATCGCCTGTTCGAGGCCGCCGCGGTCTTCCACCGGCGTCGCGGCGCCCGGCTTGAGCTCCTGCACGAAGAAGCGCAGGTCGCGCTGTTCGTCGGCGATCAGCTCGCGCACGGCGCGCAGCACGCCGCGCGCCGCGGCGGGGTCGCGGTCGAGCAGCTTCTCGGCGGTCCGCAGCTGGAGCGCGGCGCCGGTCAGCGACTGGAGCACGCCGTCGTGCAGGTCGCGCGACAAGCGCACCCGCTCCTCCGCCGCCGCCGCGCGCCGCAGTTGCCGGGTCAGGTAGTAGTGCTCGAGCGACATCCCGATCTGCCGCACCACCACGCCGCTCAGCAGCACGTGCTCGGCGGTGAGCCGCGGCCGGTCCAGCGCGAACAGCCGGCCGCGCACGCCGCCGGCGCGGATCGGCGCGCTCAACACCGCGCGTGCCGCGAGGCGCGCGGTGAGCGCCGGATTGAGCGGCGCGCCGCGCCAGGTCGTCACGCCGGCACCGGCGGTCTGCCACACCACGGGGACGGGAGACTCGGCGTCGGCGCACAGGAACGCCGCGTCCGCGAGCGCGGGCGCGACCCACGGCTTGCAGGCGTCGGCCGCCTCGCGCCACAGGCTGAGCGCGCCCTGGAACCACGACGCCAGCCGCACCGCGGGCTCCTCCGGGTCGTCCCACACCGCGACCACGCGCGGCACGCCGAGCACCCGCGCCGCCTGCGCCAGGTCCGACGCCAGCAGCGTCTCCAGGTCGGCGGACGCCTCGCGCGGCCACGCGACCAGTCCGCCCAATTCGCTGCGCAGCCGGGCCTGATAGGCGCCGATGTAGCCCAACAGCACGCCCATGACGCCCAGATACACGCTGCGGATGAGGAATCGGTTGAGCTCGAAGCCGGGGTCGTGGAGCACCATGCCGGCGTACAGGCCCATGCCGTTGAACAGCGCCAGCACCACCAGCGAGACCCACAGCGCGCCGCGCCAGTCCCACCGCAGCGTGGCGCTGACGATCGCGAAGAAGAAGTAGCTGAAGAACGGGCTGTTCGGCCCCTCCGTCAGGTACATGAACGCCACGGCGAACAGCAGATCGATCACCAGCGCCGCGATCGCGAACGGCGCCAGGCCGTCGCGCGAGAGCCAGACCAGCACCGCCATGACCGCGGCGTACCCGACGTACGTGACCAGCAGCGCGTACGCCGTGCCCGCGTACTTCGACGGCTCGGATGGGTCGATCCAGATGGCCAGCAGGGTGAGCCCGGCGAGCACGAAGCGGCCGACCGCGGCGAGGCGCTCGGCCCGGCTACGGAACGTGTTGTGCAGCGGCGGGCGGGCCAGGGTCGATGCGGTCGCGGTCACCCACACATAATCGGTCACCGCGGGCGTCTAGGGAAGCTTCCGCCGAAGGTCGCCGCCCTCGACGAAGCCGGGATAGCGGCGCGCCGGCGCGGTTGCCCGGTAGGCCGGCGCCGCCCGCGAGACACGCTCCAGCACCGCCGTCCGCGGCAGCGACAGCGCGGCGATGCGCCAGCTCAACTGCCCCAGGGCGTCCGGGCCGGCCCCGGACAGCCAGAACCACACGCGGTCGCGCGCCGCGTCGTAGACCATGCAGGAGCGGTAGACAATCGCGCTGAACACCGAAAGATCGCCGGCCGAGAGCAGCGGGGCCGGGTAGCTGGTCCACGACAACCCGTCCTCGCTGGTGGCCAGGTACAGCGCGCGCGTGGCGCAGTTGGTTCCTTCCTTGGCGTTGTACAGCGCCCAGTAGCGCCCCTCGGTCGGCACCCACATCACGTGGATGTGCCAGGCCATCAAGCCCGCCGGCACCGGCAGGTCGACCTGTCGCGGCGGGGACCACGCGAAGCCGTTGCGCGACGTGCGCCGCTCGACCGTGGTGCGCACGGAGATGCACCCGTCGTTCGCGGCCACCGACCACATCGCCCACTCGCCGGCCGAGCGATGCACGACGGTGGGCGAAATGAGAAGATGATTCGGCGCCGACGCGACCGGCGTGGGCTCCGACCAATGCACGCCGTCGCCCGAGCGCACCAGCAGGACGTCGTTCACCAGCTTGACGCGGCGGTAGTACATCCACAGCTCGCGGCGCTCGGGCACGTAGACGAGCGCCGGATCCGACAGGTATCCCGTCTCCGGGCTCGACCGCGCGATCGGATTGGCAATGCCCGGTTCGGCGATCCACGTGGCGGCATCCGCGCTCGCGTACAGCGACGGATTCTCGAACGACTGGTCGCCGTACGGATACGGCGTGAGGGCCAGATGAAGGCGGCTGGTGCCCCAGCCTTCCGGCGTGATCGCCACATCGGGGTGCACCGCCTGCCCCGAGCCGTCGTACGTCGCGAACACGAGCGGCCCCAGGGCGATCGTGTCGCTCACCGGCACGGTCTGCGGCTGGGACGCGCACACCGGATCCGAGCAGCGATCCGCGACCAGCGCGATCGCCCCGGTCGGAGTGCTCGCCTCGTGCGTGCACCCGAGCACGAGCACGATCGCGAGGGCGCGGCGGGATGTCGGCGACATGGCGTGAAACATCCGGGAGATCGGGCGCGCGACAAGCTGGCCTAAAGGTCTGTCTTCACTATCGAAAGGCCGGGTCGCGGCGCGGCGTCCCGCCCTCCGCGCGTCCCCTAGCCGCGTCTGTTCCGGCGCGTATCTTTGGCGCCCCATGCGTCTGACGTCGTCGTTCGCCGTGTTCCGGTACGATCCCGAAGACAAGGACCTCGCCAAGGCGCGGTGGTTCGGGCGCGAAGGGAACGTGGCGTCCGCCGAGGCGGAGTATCGCGGCGCGTTGCGCCGGCACCCGGACCTGTCGTCGGCCTGGCTGGAACTCTTCGAGTTGCTGCGCCGCGTGGGACGACTGGACGACGCGTTGGCGCTGGCGCGCGACGCACGGACGCACTTCGGCCCCGACGCCGCGATGCCGCTCGCCATCGAAGGCGCCGCGCTGGTGGACCTGGGGCGGCTGCGGGAAGCGACGCGCGCCCTGGAATCGGCGCTCGAGCGCGACGGCAACCTCGCGCTCGCCTGGCACGAGACGGCCTACGCGGCCTATCGCGCCGGCCAGTACGGCCGGGCGCTGCTGGCGCTCGACCGCGCGTTCGCGCTCGAGCCGCACACCGACACGTTGATGCTGCGCGGGAAGATCCTGCGCGCCACGGGCCAGTACGACGCGGCGGTCGTCGCGTTCGAGGCGGCAATGCAATCCGCCGAGCACGATATCCCGGTGCGCGATGCCGAAGGCGAGATCGCCGCGACGCGGCGCGCCGCGACGTTCGACGGCCGGCGGCCGGCCGACTTCACCGTACGCGAGCGGATGTTCGCCGACAGCGGCACCGTGGTCCTCGACGACACCGAGGCGCCGGCCTACGGCGCCGAGCCGCCGAGCGCCGACGCCCTCGCCGCCGGCCTCGCGCTGGTGCCCGCCTTCGCGCTCGACGCAGGCTGGAGGCCCGCCGCCATCGCCGGCGCGCTGCCCGCCGATGCGCCGCTCGCCGACTTCCTCGCCCACACCCTCGGCGCCGCCGTCGTGCCGCCGGCCGCGCTCGACCCGGCCGACCGGCCGTTGCTCGTGACGTGCTGCAACGACGGCAGTCCCGAGTGGAGCAAGCACGCCGCGCGCCTGGCGCGGTGGAAGGAGGGCGTGCTGCTGGCCTTCGCGCAACCACCCGCGACCGCCATGCCCGCCGACCTCGCCGTCACGCTCAGACCGATGGCCGGAGCGGCGGCCCGCTCCCTGCTCGCCGCCGCGATCGCGGCCGGCCCGATCAGCGGCGCGCTGCCCGAGCCGATCCGCGCACTGGCGCGCAACCGCGCGGCGCCGTGGCGGTGCCGCACCGCTCCCGTCGCCTAACTCCTCACGGGTCACGCGACCCACACCGGCGCGGGCGCGCCAGGCGTCTTGCGACCATTGCGGCAACACCCGCATCCTCAATCCTGAATGATCCGCCGGACCGCCCTGTCTCTTGTCGCGCTCGCGCTCGCCGGGCTGCCGCTGGCGCGGGCCGCCGCGGCGCAGGCGGACATCATTCGCGGCCAAATCACGGCCAGCGCCGACCGCGAGCCGATTTACGGGGCGGTCGTGACCGCCACGTCCATCTCCGGCAACGTGAGCCGCACCGCCCACACCAATTCCGACGGCCGCTATACCATTACGTTCCCCGGCGGCGACGGCGACTACTGGATCAGCGTCGTGGCCGTCGGCTTCACGCCGCGGCGCTTCGAGCTCAAGCGGCTGGCCGACGAGAGCATCCTGATCGGCGACGCCCGCCTCGGCCCCCTCACCATGGACACCCTGCAGGTCACGGCCGGACGGCGCCGAGTGTCGCGCAACGACCAGCCGGGCGATGTGAGCGGCACCGAGAACCCCGTCGACGCCAATCTGGTCCGGCCCGATCAGGCCGGGGACCTGGCCTCGGAGGCCGCGACCCAGCCCGGCGTCACGCTCATCCCCGGCGCCAACGGCGACCCGTCCGGATTCTCCGTGCTGGGGCTCAGCACCGACCAGAACCTCACGACGCTCAACGGCATGAACAGCGGCGCGGCCGACCTGCCCCGCGACGCGGGCGTGGCCGTATCCGTCGCGACCTCGCCGTACGACGTCTCGCAAGGCGGCTTCAGCGGCGCCGCGCTCAACGTGCGCACGTTTCCGGGTTCGAATTACACCGTCCGGACGATCAGCGCGATCGGGAACGCACCCCAGCTGGAGTGGACCGACCGCGCGGGCCAGGCCCTCGGCCAGCAGTACACGAACGGCAGCCTCGGCGGCCTCGTTTCGGGCCCGCTGGCCTACGACAAGGCGTTCTATAACGTCTCCTGGCAGTTAGGCCGACGGGCCAACGACCTGGCGACCCTGCTCAACACCAACCAGCTGGGATTGCAGACGGAGGGCGTCGCGAGCGACTCGGTGAGCCGCCTGCTGGGCATCCTGAACGGCGCCGGCGTCCCCGCGACCGTCGGCGGGTTCCCGTCGAGCCGGCTCAGCGACCAGGGGCTGATCCTCGGGTCGTTCGACTTCCAGCCGCCCTCATCGACGAGCGGCCAGTCGCTCAATCTGACCGTGAATGGCGGGTGGAATCGCCTCGCGCCGGCCTCTCCGCTCACCACGCAGCTGCCGTCGACCGCGTCCCGCTTCACGAACTGGGACGGCTCCGCGCGGCTCCAGCACACGGCCTACCTGGCCAGCGTCCTGACCGAAACCGGCCTCTCCTATAGCAGGACGCACGGCTACCTGACGCCGTACCTGGACCAGCCGGGGGGCAGCGTGCTGGTGCAGTCGGACTTCACCGACGGCACCAGCGGTGAGCAGGTGATCCAGTTCGGCGGCTCCTCGCCCCAGAGCGAGACCCGCACCTCGAGCCTCGACCTGACCAACCAGCTGTCGTGGTTCAGCGTGGACAACAAGCATCGTGTCAGGCTGACCAGCGAGATCCGGCGCGACGGCTGGTCGGCGGTGCAGGCGAGCAACCTGCTCGGGTCGTTTACCTACAACTCGCTGGCCGACCTCGAGGCCGGCGCCCCCGCCTCCTTCACTCGCCAGCTCGCGCCGGTCGGCGCCAGCGGCAGCGAGCTGGTGGGCGGCCTCTCGCTGGGCGACTCGTACCGGCCGACCGAGGGTGTGCAGATCGTGCTCGGCGCCCGCCTGGACGCCAACCACTATCTCGACCGGCCCGCCGGCGATCCGGCGGTGGCCCAGGCGCTCGGCGTGCCTAACGATCACGTGCCCGATGGTCTCTACGTGAGCCCGCGCATCGGGTTCTCGTGGGTGTACGGCTCGGGCGACCAGATCAGCGCGTTCCAGGGCGCGGCGCGGGTGCCGCGCGGAATCATCCGCGGCGGGGTCGGCGTGTTCCAGAACACGCTCGGCGCCCAGCTGCCGGCTGCGGCGATGACCGCCACCGGGCTGGCGTCCGGCGTCCAGCAGATCACCTGCGTCGGCGACGCGACGCCCACGCCCGACTGGAGCGCCTACGCGGCCGACCCGGCGTCCGCGCCAACCCAGTGCGCGGGAGGCGCGCCCCCGGTGTTCAGCACCGGCGCGCCGAACGTCTCGCTCATCGCGCCCGGGTACGCCGCCCAACGCAGCCTGCGCACCACCCTCCAGTGGTCCGGGCCGGCACTGGGCAACCGCGTCATGGCCACGGTCAGCGGCACCTCGTCGTGGAACGCCAACCAGCCGGGCATGGTGGATCTCAACTTCGACCCGACCGTGCGGTTCACGCTGCCGGAGGAAGGCAATCGTCCCGTCTACGTGCAGCCGGCCAGCATCGTGCCGGCCACCGGCGCGGTCGCGACCACCGACAGCCGCCGCGACGTCGCGTTCAACCACGTCAGCGAAGCGGTATCGAGCTACAGCTCAGTGAGCCGCCAGCTCCAGATCCAGCTCGCGCCGCTCTCGCTCAACTCGCGGCTCACCTGGAGCGTCGCGTACACGCTGAATTCCGTGCGGGACAAGGTCGGTGGTTTCTCGAGCACCGACGGCAACCCGCTCGAGACGACCGAGGCCCGCTCCTCCGGCGACTGGCGCCACCAGGTCCAGGTGAACGTCGGCGCCAACCTGTTCGATCTGATCCGGGTCAACTGGTTCCAGCGCTTCACGTCGGGCACGCCGTTCACGCCGGTGGTGAGCGGCGACATCAACGGCGACGGGTACGCCAACGATCGCGCCTTCATCGCCGACCCGGCGCAGACCGCCGACACGGCACTGGCATCGGGCATGCGCAGCCTGCTGGCGGCCTCGAACGGGGCCGTGCGCTCGTGCCTCCAGTCGCAGCTCGGCCGGATCGCGGCGCGCAACAGCTGCGAGGGTCCATGGACGTCCACGGGATTCCTCACCATCGCCTTCAATCCGCTCAAGGTGCACCTGCCCCAGCGCGCCACGCTGTCGCTGCTCGTGGGCAATCCGCTGGGCGCCGCCGACCTGATCCTGCACGGCGAGAACCACCTGCGCGGCTGGGGCCAGACGCCGCTGCCCGATTCGCGCCTGCTGATCGTGCGCGGGTTCGACACCACGGCCCAGCGCTACGAGTACGATGTCAACCAGCGCTTCGGCTCGACCAGCCAGGCGGTCAGCGCCGCGCGGACGCCGGTGACCGTGACGCTCTCGCTGCGCATCGACCTCGGCGCGCCGCGCGAGCGGCAGAACCTGACCCAGAACCTGGAACGCGGCCGCACCCGCACCGGCACCAAGATGCCGATGAACCTCCTGCGCGCGCTCTACGGCTCGGGGAGCATCGTCAACCCGGTCGCGGCGATCCTCGGACAGTCCGACAGCCTGCGCCTCACCGGGCCGCAGGCCGACAGCCTCGCGACCCTGAACCGGTGGTATGTGATCCGTCTCGACTCGATCTGGCGGCCCGTGCTGCGGACGTTCGCGGCGCTCCCCGATCACTTCGACGAGAACGAGGTCTACCGCGCATATCGCCACGCGCGCGAAGCGTCGGTGGACGCGCTGGTCGCCATCGCGCCGGCCATCCACGCGCTGCTGACCCCGGACCAGCGGCGCAAGCTGCCCGACCTGATCGCGGCCTATCTCGACCCGCGGTACCTTGCGGCCATCCGCTCCGGCACGTCCGGCACACCCGGCGGCGCGTTCGCGCCGGGCAGCGGCGTGCCGGGCGGCATGTTCTTCGGCGGCGGCGGCGCCGTCATGATTCGGCAATGAGGAGCCAATGAAAGCACTCCACGCGGTCTCCGTCTTTACGGCGGCGCTGTGCGCCGCGGGAATCCCGCTGCTCAGGAGCCTCAACAACCGCCGGTCCGGCAGATCGGGACGATCCTGGCGGTGTCGCACGACACGCTCGCGAGCGTGGCGAGCGCGGTGCAGGTCGCCGGCGGGAAGGTGTACGTCAACGACATCCTGGCGCACCAGGTCCTGCTCTACGATTCGACCCTCGGTGCCGCGCAGCTGATCGCCGACTCCGCCGGAGAGACCGCGAACCCGTACGGCAGCATGCCCGCCACGCTGCTGCCCTACCATGGCGACTCGGCCCTGCTGGTCACCCCGTCGTCGCTCTCGATGCTGGTCCTGGGGCCCGCCGGCGCCACGACCCACGTCCTGGCGATGCCGCCCAGCGGCGTGGGGACCCTGCCCTCGCTGATCGGCAGCATCTTCGGCACGCCGGGCTTCGATGCGCACGGGCGGCTCACGTATTTCTCGCCGGTGCGCATGCAGTTCCGCGGACCGCCACCCACCAACGGACCCATGGCGATGGAGCCGCCGGACTCCGCGCTGATCGTGCGGTTCGACCTCGCGACGCGCGCGCTGGACACGGCCGGCACGATCCACATTCCCCGGTCGCACATGAGCGTGAGCCGCGACGACCAGGGTCATATGCACATGACCATGACGGCGTTCCCGCCGCAGCCGATCGATGCCTGGGCCGTCACGTCCGACGGCGCCATCGCGATCGTGCGCGGGCTGGACTTCCACATCGATTGGATCAACCCCGACGGCTCGCGGACGTCTTCGGGCAGGATTCCGTTCGCCTGGCAGCACCTGGACGACGACCAGAAGACCGCGCTCATCGATTCGGTGCAAGGGGCGATGCAAGCGTTCATGGATTCGATGCCGGCGCGGATGCAGCGCCAGACCGGCCAGGCGGGCGGCACCGCGCAGACCCGCGAGCAGCGCGGTCCCGGCGGCGGTGGCTCGATGACGGTGATCATCGCGGGGCCGGGTGGAGGGGATGCGCCGCCTCCGGGCGGACCGGGCCGTGGCGCGCCCGGCAACGGCACGACGACGATCAGCATGGCCACGCCGACGGTCGAGAAAGCGAGCCCCGCCGACGTGCCCGACTACCGGCCGCCGTTCGAGCAGGGCGCGGTGCGCGCCGATGCCGACGGCAACCTGTGGGTTCGCACCACCACCCTGGTGGACGGGCGCCCGGTGTACGACGTCGTGAATCGCGGCGGCCAGCTGGTCGACCGCGTGCAGCTGCCGCCGTTCCGGACGATCGCCGGGTTCGGACCCGGCGTGCTGTACATGGCCGTGAAGGACAGCGCGGGTACCGCGCACGTGGAGCGGGCGCGAATCCGCTAGGCGCTCCTGACGCGCCCGGAGGGGCGCGGCGGACGGACCGTTACTTCAGCACGCTCCAGGGATCGGCGGATCCGCGGGTGCGCTGCACCAGGTCGCGGACGAAGGTCCGCAGGTCCTGGTGGTCGGCGCGGTAGAGGCGGTCGAAGCTGTCCAGGTTCGTGAGATAGAAGCGCTGCGCGATCACGACCGCGTTGTTGATGGGTTCCTCCGCGAGCCGCGCCCCGTCGATGGTCTCGAGCGAATGCCCCACGGGGCCGGCCAGCTCGGCGCCGGCGAGGCGGAAGACCCGCTGCCGCTCCTCGCGCAGCGGCGCCCCGGCGATGCCCGGCGCGTACAGCTGCTCGAGCTGATCGTACAGCCCCTGCCAGAAGTGGCTCAGCCGCACCTCGTCGCGCCACCGCGCCGCCGCGGCCGCCGCCAGCCTGGGCTCGCCGCGCGACTGGAAGAACCGCTCCGCGCCGTGGTAGCCCACGAATTCCGCCAGCGACTCGTCGAAGGGCACCTGGCCCGGGACGAACAGGGTGTTGTGGAGCAGCTCGTGGATCACCGTGGCGGCGAGGTCCACCGAGTCGGTCTGGAGCGCGGTGGACAGCACCGGATCGTTGAACCAGCCTAACGTCGAGAACGCGTCCGACACGCGCAGGTAGGTGTCCATGCCGTCGCGTTCGAGCGCCCGTGCGGCGTCGAGCGCCGCGTCGAACGAGAAGAACCCCTTGTAGGGCACGCTGCCGACCACCGGGTACGTCCACAGCTTCTCCGCCAGGCGGTCGTAGCGGCTCGCCGAGAGCACCAGCACCAGCGTGTCGCGGTGCAGCGGCGAAAACGTCGTGAAGCTCTCGCCCGCCGCCAGGCCGAGCGAATCCGCCGCGAACGCGCGCGCCGCCAGCACCAGCTCGAGCTTGCCGCGGGTCCGCGCGTCCGTCGCGGGGTCCGCGACGACGGCGGTGATCGGGCGGCGGCGCAGCAGGATGCCCGCTTCCTCGACGCCCGCGCGGACCAGGTACCGCACGTCGGCGCTGACGTACCACGCGCCCGCCGCCGCGAGGACCAGCGCCGCCGCCAGGTAGCCGAGGCCGCGCAGCACGCGGCGCGCCGTGATCCTCACGCCGCCGGCTCGCTCACCACAGCCACCGCAGGCCGAAGCGCTGCGTCGCGCCGCCCACCGCGTCGTAGGGCTGATAGCTCCAGTCGAGCCGCATGCCCTTGATCTGGACGGTGCCGCCGTACACCAGGCTGCTGCGGTCGGACGGCGCGCGCCCGAGCGCGATGCCGAGCCGCCCCACCAGGCCGATCGCCTGGTGCACCGCCCCGCCCTCGACGCCGACCGCCCAGTAGTCGTCGCCGCCCGGCGGCGCCACGTAGTCCGTCGTGGTCATGAGGCGCGTGGGTCCCTGTGGATCGACGAGGTTGATGGTGAACCCGACGCGAACGGTACGCGGCAGCGCCAGCCGCTGGCCCTCGCTCGTCAGCCGCCCGCCGACGTTCTCCGCCACCGCGCCGATGGCCATGAGGTCGAACACCGCCACGGCCACCCCGACGTCCCCGGTGACGCCCCGCGCGCCGTACGACGACGCCGTCCCGTCGCCGATGTGCTCCTGCAGCGCCTTGAGGCTGGCGCCGACCGAGATCATGCCGCGCCGGTACGCCACCGCGCCGACGCCTAACGCCTGATACGCGGAGATGGTCGCGCCGCTCGCGACCCCGCGGTCGGGGTCGAGCGGGTCGGGCGTCACCACGCTGTCGCCGCCGAAGTCGAGCAACGCCAGCCCCACGCCCAGGTCGAAATGGCCGACCCGCGCCGCGAACGCCCCCGACGTGTAGGTGGTGCCGAACAGCGAGCGCTCCCAGCTGCCGCCGAACGCCAGGTGGTGGATGGTCGCCATGCCCGCCGGATTGACGAACACGTCGCCGGCATCGCCCACCACCGCCGCGTACGCGCCGCCCAGACCCAGCGCCCGCGCCGTGGGTGGCACCTCCAGCACCAGGCCCGCCGTCGTCCCGGTGCCCTGGGCCGCGAGCGGCACGCCGGCGCACAGGGCGAGGAGCGCGGCCCCGCCGGCGCGCGCCGCGAGACGAAGGGTCATGGCGTCAAATGTTGAACCGGGTTCCGCGCCCGGCAAGCGGGCGCGTTCAGCGAATCCGCAACACGGCGACCTGGCCGTCGGCGGCGGAGGGCAGCGCGCCGCCGGAGGTCGAGCGGAACGTCACGTCGAACGCGGCGCCCGAGGCCGGCTGCGTCACCAGCACGTAGGCGCCGGAGCCCGAGCCGATCGACCCGTCGAACACGACGCCGGTCGGGCTGGTCGCCGGGTCCAGCGGGAACGCGCGGACGAACGCGGCGGGCAGCTGGTCGTGCCACGCCTGATACGCGGCACGATACGACCAGGTGCGATACGAGAGGTCTGCCGGGGCCGAAAAACCGGGCAGGTCGGACGCGTACACCGCCAGCGACCAGCGCCCGAGCAGCGTGGCCAAGGGCACGCCGGTCGCGGCCACGACGTTGGCGTCGCCGGTGAGCGCCGTCTGGTCGAGGGCGCGCAGCACACCGGGGCCGAACTGGTCCGCCACGTAGCGCAGGAACAGCCAGTCCCCGCCCCGCGCGGGCAGCGAGCCGGGCGAAGAGTCCGTGACCATCGCGACCGCGTTCGGGTTGCTGAGATACAGATAGCCGTTGTAGAAATCCCCCTCGGCGAAGCGGTTCGCGGTCGTGTCGAGGCCCAGGCTGTCGAAGTGCAGGCCGCCCAGCTCTTCGGCGATGTGCGACAGCCCTTCGTTGAGCCACAGGATTTCGGTGCCGCCGCCGCGCACCAGCACGTGCTGGTTGAACGAGATCATGTGCTGGAACTCGTGGATGAACGTGACCGGAAGCTGCGCACGGATGTAGCTCGTGGCGTAGGGACACGAGACGAGCCCCGCCGGGTCGGGCACGAAGCCGTAGAAGATCTCGCCGTTGTTGTGCGCTTCGGCGAAGCCCGGCGCGATGTCCGCGCCATAGAAGAAGCCGGTCACGAACGACGTTTGGCAGCCGGGCTCGGGCACCAGCGCGTTGATTTTCCGGGTGAGCAGGATGATCACCACACCGTTGCCGTCGATGTCGGATTCGGCGCCGAAGGCGGTGTGGTCGATGCCGTAGAGGGTGGAGTCGAACTCGCCGCCCATGCCGTCCAGGTCGGACTGGGTGAATCCGCCCGACGGGACACTGTCGTCCAGATAGATGGCCGCGTGCGCGCCGGCGTACTTCACCGTCGCGGGCACGTCCACCAGCGAGTCGCAATTGAGGTTGCCGCAGACCTTGAAGGTGCGCCGGCTGCCGAGCACCGGCGGCCCGAGCGGGGCGCGCGGCGCCGCCGCGGGAGCGAACCGGGCGACCCGCGCCATCGCCGCCTCGTTGGACCGCAGCATGTCGTGGAAGCGCTGCGCGACCGGCACCGGCGCCGCGACCGCCGCGCCGGCGACGCCCGCGGGCGCCGCTTCGGAGGTCGCCTCACCCACGATGAGGCGTGCGTTGCCGTGCACGTCCGGCGTCCCGGTGGCGAACTGGCCCACGATCAGGTACTGCGCGCCACCGGCGTCCGCCGCCGGAAAGCGGATCCGCCCCGCCACGGCCGATCCCGTGAACAGGGCGTACTCACCGGGCAGTTCGGCCACGTCGGCGCTCACCGGCAGCGGGCCGGTGCCGCTGTGCGAGCCGCCACACGACATCACGGCGAGCCCGCCGCCCACCACCAGCACCGCGACTCGATCCATCCGAGCACGCACGCGTTGTCTCCCGGTTGAAGGCTCATGGTCGCGACCGGCCCGCGGGGTGTCAAGGAGAAGGCTCACAGCGTAGATTTGTCCCAGAATGTCCTTCGTACATCTCCATACCCATTCGGAGTATTCCCTCTTGGACGGCGCCAACCGGATCACGGATCTGGTGGCCCGCTCGCTTCAGCTGGGCATGGACAGTCTCGCCGTCACCGACCACGGCAACCTGTTCGGCGCGTGGAAGTTCCATGCCGAGGCCAAGGCCAAGCACCTTCGGCCGATTCTCGGATTCGAAGCGTACGTCGCGTTCGATTCGCGCCACGCGCGCGAAAAGCCCGCCGACGCGCCCGCGCAGTACGCGCACCTCGTGCTGCTCGCCAAAAACCGCGCCGGCTACAAGAACCTGGTGAAGTTGACCTCGATCGGGTTCCTCGAGGGCTATTACCGCCGCCCGCGCATCGACCACGAGGTGATCGAACGCCACAAGGATGGCCTCGTCGCCCTTTCGGCCTGCCTGTCGGGAGAGGTCGCGCTGTGGCTGCGCCAGGGCAACTACGAGAAGGCGCGCGAAGTGGCGACGTGGTACGCGCGGACGCTCGGCGAGGGGAACTACTGGCTCGAGGTTCAGGACCACGGCCTCGCGGACGAGAAGACGGTGATCCCGGGCGTGTTCCGGCTGGCGGAGGAGCTCGGCCTGGGCGTGGTGTGCACCAACGACGCGCACTACCTCACCCGCGGCGACGCTCCCGCCCACGACGTGCTGCTCGCCATCGGCACCGGCAAGGACCTCGACGACCCCAAGCGGTTCCGCTTCGAGGGCACCGAGAGCTACGTCAAGTCCGAAGCCGAGATGCGGCACGTGTTCGCCGGGCGCGAGGACCTGTTCGCGAACACCCAGGCGATCGCCGACCGGTGCGAGTTCGACTTCGAGAAGAAGTTCTTCCTGCCGGAGTTCCCGCGCCCGGCCGAGTACGCGAGCGACGACGAGCTGCTGGTCGCGATGGCGGAGCGCGGCGCGAACGAGCGCTACGGCGACCCGTTGCCCGACGCGGTGCGGCAGCGCCTCGACTTCGAGTTGAGCGTCATCACGAAGGTGGGCTACTCGGGCTACTTCCTCATCACGGCGGACTTCATCGCGGAAGCGCGGCGGCGCGGCATTCCGGTCGGCCCGGGCCGCGGGTCCTCGGCCGGCAGCATCGTCGCCTACGCCACCGGCATCACCAATATCGACCCGCTCAAATACGATCTTCTGTTCGAGCGGTTCCTCAATCCGGAGCGCATCTCCCCGCCCGACATCGACGTCGATTTCTGCGAGGAGCGGCGCGGCGAGATCATCGAGTACGTGCGCGAGCGCTACGGCCGGGACTCGGTGGGCCAGATCGTCGCGTATGGGACGATGAAGGCGCGCGCCGCGGTCAAGGACGTGGCGCGGATCCTCAAGGTGCCGCCCGGCGAGGCCGACCGCCTGACGAAGCTGATTCCGTTCCACCCCGGCCAGCCGCCGGTATCGATTCCCGAGGCCGTCGAGCGGGTCGCCGAGCTCCGCGACCTGGTGAAGCAGAACCCGGTCTATCAGCGGATCGTCGAGTACGGCAGCGCCATCGAAGGACTCTCGCGCCACCTCTCGGTGCACGCGGCCGGCGTGGTGATCGCCCCGGGCCCACTGACCGACTACGTGCCGGTGTGCACGCTCGCCACCAAGGGATCGGGCGCCGCCGCCGGCGGCGAGGACGCCATCGTCACCCAGTACGACATGGTGGGCCTCGAGCAGGTCGGCATGCTGAAGATGGACTTCCTCGGCCTCACCACGCTGACCGTCCTGCGGCGCGCCGTCGAGACCATCCAGGAGCGCCACGCCGTCACCGTCGACCTCGACACGCTGCCGATGGACGACGCCGAGGTCTGGCAGATGCTGCAGGCCGGCCGTACCGCCGGCGTCTTCCAGTTCGAGTCGTCGCTCGCGACCGACGCCTTGATCCGGATGAAGTGCGACCAGTTCGGCGACCTCGTCGCGACCAACGCCCTGGTGCGGCCCGGCCCGCTCGACAGCGGCATGCACCTGGTCTACATCCGCCGCAAGCGCGGCGAGGAGCCGGTCCGCTACCTGCTGCCCGAGCTCCAGGACGTGCTCGGCTCGACGTACGGCGTGATCGTGTACCAGGAACAGGTCATGCGGATCGCCAACCTCCTGGCGGGCTACTCGCTCGCCGAGGCCGACGTGCTCCGCAAGGCGGTGGGCAAGAAGAACGCGGAACTGATTCGCAAGGAGCTGGGCCGGTTCGTCGAGCGCGCCATCGCGCGCGGACACCCCAAGAAGCAGATCGAGGAGCTGGCCGCCCAGATCGAGACGTTCGGACGCTACGGTTTTCCCAAGGCGCACGCGGTCGCGTACTCGGTCATCGCCTATCAAACGGCGTGGCTCAAGTGCCACTACCCCGCCGAATTCATGGCCGCGCTGCTCTCCTCGGCCATCGGCGATACGGCCGCGGTGGTCAAGTACATCGGCGCGTGCCGCGACCTGGGACTCGAGGTGCTGGCGCCGTCCGTGAACGAATCGGGCTGGCACTTCACCGTGGTGGGCGACGGCCGGATCCGGTTCGGCCTGGGCGCGATCCGCAACGTCGGCCGCACGGCCGTGGAGTCGATCCTCACGGCGCGCGCGCAGGGCCCGTTCACGTCGTTGCACGACCTGGCGTCGCGGGTCGACCTCCGGGTGTGCAACAAGCGCGTGCTCGAGGCCCTCGTGGCGTCCGGCGCGTGCGACGGCATGGGCGGGCATCGCGCCCAGCTGTTCGCCGCGCTCGACCACGTGGTCGCGGAGGCGCAGCTCAAGCAGGCCGAGGTGGCCGCCGGGCAGGGCACGCTGTTCGGCGCGGAGGCCCCCGGCCCAGCGTCCCCGGCCCCCGGCATCCTGCCCCCCGTACCCGAGTGGTCGGAGGCCGAGCGCCTTGCGCGGGAAAAGGAATTGGTGGGATTCTTTGTATCCGGCCACCCGCTCAACCGGTTCGAGCGCGAGGTCAACCTGTTCGGCACGCGGACCACGGCGGGCCTCCTGGAGTGGACGGAGGAACGGGTTCAGTTGGCGGCGGTCGTGACGGCGGTCCGGCGCCAGATCTCGAAGAAGACCGGGGCCGAGTGGGCCAAGCTGCAGGTGGAGGATTTCCACGGCTCGGCCGAAGTGCTGTGTTTCCCGGAGGCGTGGAAGAAGCTCGGCGCTCTGGTGGTGGCCGACGGCGCCTACCTGTTCGCGGGCGGCTTCTCGCAGCGCGACCGGAGCGAGGAGCAGGCGCCGTTCATCGTGGAGGACGCGCAGCCGTTGGCGGAGCTGAGAACCAGCGGCCGCGTCGCGCTGCGGCTGTCGTGGCGCGCCGGCCAGCGGCTGGCGCCCGACACGGCCCGGGCGGTGGCGGCGGTGTGTTCGGCGCATCCCGGGCCGGCGCCGCTGGAGGTGGCCTGGACCGACGACACCAACGGCGGGGACGCGACCCGCTTCCGGTCGCGCGCCGTACGTGTCGCGCTGGACGACGACCTCATTCACGCGCTGCGCCGGCTGGTCGGCGACGGCGCCGTCGAACTCGTCAAGGTGGGGTGAGCGCATGGCGACCGCGTTCGCGCTGGACTTCGAGAAGCCGATCGCCGAGCTGGAACGCCGCATCGAAGAGGTGCGGCGCGTGGCCGGGCAGCGCTCGCTCGACGTGCAGCGCGAGATCGCGCCGCTGGAAGAGAAGCTGGCCGCGTTGCGGGCCGAGATCTACCGCAGCCTGACGCCGTTCCAGCGCGTGCAGGTGGCGCGGCACCCGCGCCGGCCGTACGCTCTCGACTACATCAACACCATCTTCGGCGACTTCATCGAGCTGCACGGCGACCGCCAGTTCCGCGACGATCCGGCGGTGGTGGGGGGCACGGCCCGGCTCGACGGCCACGCGGTGGTCGTCATCGGCCAGCAGAAGGGCCGCGATACCAAAGAGAATCTCAAGCGCAACTTCGGCATGCCGCACCCCGAGGGCTACCGCAAGGCGCTGAGGCTCATGAAGCTGGA
>Ga0335085_10001626_pt1 | contig 46078 bp, 35 predicted proteins | sample Lox_Sample_45_FD_206712 | JGI IMG/M metagenome (GOLD analysis project Ga0335085, IMG submission 206712) | Soil microbial communities from Loxahatchee National Wildlife Refuge, Florida, United States - Lox_Sample_4.5 | ecosystem: Environmental > Terrestrial > Soil > Wetlands | place: USA...
CGATCTCGGCGTCGCGCTTCAGCACCTCGAAACGCATGCGGATCTCGTGGATGCGGTCGGAGAGGGTCTCGAGCTTGGTCGCCTTGTCGACGACGTACTCCGGTGTCGTGACCTTGCCGCAGTCGTGAAGCCAGCCCGCGATGTGCAGCGCCTCCCAGCCGTTCTCGTCGATGTCGAACTGCGCGAACGGCCCGGTCTTTGCGTCGCACGCCGCGCGCGCCAGCATCTTGGTGAGCTCGGGCACGCGCTGGCAGTGGCCGCCGGTGTAGGGCGACTTCGCGTCGATCGCGCTCGCGACCAGGCCGATGAGGGATTCGAGCAGCGCTTTCTGCATGAGAAGGAGCCGCTGGTTGTCGATCGCCGCGGCGCCGGCCCCCGCGAAGGCCTCGACCAGAGCGAGCCGCTCGCTCGAGGGCTCCTCCGCTCCGGCATCCAGGAATACGCACAGGACGCCGACGGGCTCGCCCGCGCGGTTGAGCAGCGGGACGGTGACCAGACGCTTCTCCGGCAGGACGTGGATTGCGGCCGCCGTTTGCCGCGTGGCGGCCACGACCGGATTCGCCGCGTCGTGGATGGGCAGGTCCGCCAGCGGGCCGGCTCGAGAGCCGTCCCCCCAGGCCTGCGCCGCCGGCTTCAGCGCGCTCCCGTCGTCGTCGAGGAGGTAGATGACCCCGCCGACGCCGCCCGCCGCGTCGTGCGCCTCCTTGAGGACGCGCTGCAGCAGGCGCTCGTAGTTGCGCTCGGAAGCGAGCGCCGTGGTGATATCGAGGAACTTCCGGATCGTCCCGCGCATGTCCGACATGGTGCGGCCCAGCTCGAAGATCTCGGCGATCCGCGTGCGCGGGGCCGGCTGCGGGCTGAAATCGAACCGCCGGATCGCCGCCGCCTGGTCGGTGAGGGCGCGCAGGTTTCCGGCGATGCGCTGCGAGACCCACCAGGTGAGCGGCACGCTGACGAGGATCACCAGGACGGCCAGCAGGATGGTGCGCCGGAGCGCGGCATGCTCCGCGCGCAGCAGCTCGTCGAGCGGCGTCGCGATCGCGAAGGAGACACGCTCGTCCGCGCCGGGGCTCACCCGCGCGGCCTTCGCCAGCCACTCGCGCCCGCCGCTCTCGAAGCGGCGGGTTTCCGCGAAGCCCGCAGAATCGGCGGCGACCGCCTCCAAGACCGGCGAGACGTCGGCGATGCGGGCGAGCACCGCCTTCTCGCCAGCGGCCACCGCGGCGAGCCGCGCCGGATCCGAGAACGCGATGACCCGGTTGCCGTCGGGCTCGAATATGGCGAGGTGCGAGGACGGGGTGGGGCGCACCTGGTTCAGCCTCTCCGAGATCCGCTGCAAGGACACGTCCGCGCCCACTACCGCGCGCCCGTTGCCGGCGCGCCGCGCAATGGTCAGGCCCACCTGGCGCGTGGTGAAGAACACGTAGGGGGCGGTGACGATCGCGTCGCGCGTGCTCCTCGCCCGGACGTACCACGGGCGCTCGCGCGGATCGAAGCGGTAGTCGGGCCGGCTAACGTCCGCGACGTGCTGGAGCGCGGCGTCGAAAAGGACGAAGCGCGGCTCGATCGATCCGCCCCGCCGCTCGATGCTCTGTACCAGGAACGCCGCGTCGCCCGGAGCGCCGAATTCCTTCCTCGAAGCTTCGTCGCGCAGCGCGCGAACCAGGAAGAAGTCGCCGTTGTCGTATCCCAGGTAGACGGCGGCGATCTGGGGCCTGCGCTTCAATACCTCCGCCAGCGTCGGCAGCGAGAGCATGCGCTCGCGCAGCGATCCCGCCGCGGTGAGCGGAGCGACCGACGCCCAGGTGACCGTGGTTTCCACTCCCTCGAACAGGTTCTTCAGGGCGTTGTCGGCGTCGACGCTGACCCGGTCGATGAGGTCCTCCGCGGCCCCGAGCACGATGGCTTTTCCCTGGACGTGGTTGCTCCAGGCGATCACGCCGCACGCCGCGAAGATCACCGCGGTGAACACCGTCGCGATGTGAACTCTGAGCGGGTGGCGGTGCCACAGGGAGAGGAAGTCGGATCCGGAGGGGCGCGTGGGTCTCATGGCGATTCCTTCGAAAGATCGGGAAAGTATAATGTCCGTGCATTCCGGTACCAACGCGATGTCCAACCGCCTCGCCGATCAGACCTCGCCCTATCTCCAGCAGCACGCGGACAACCCGGTCGACTGGTATCCGTGGGGAGAGGAGGCGCTCGCCCGCGCGCGCGACGAGAACAAGCCCATCCTGCTCTCGGTCGGCTACTCGGCCTGCCACTGGTGCCACGTGATGGCGCACGAGTCCTTCGAGGACCCGGCGGTCGCGGAGGTCATGAACCGGCTCTTCGTCAACATCAAGGTGGACCGCGAGGAGCGCCCCGATCTCGACCAGATCTACCAGCTCGCGCACCAGATGCTCGCGCAGCGCGCGGGCGGCTGGCCGCTGACGATGTTCCTCGCGCCCGACGGCGCGCCCTTCTTCGGCGGCACCTACTTCCCGAAGGAGCCGCGCTACAACCTCCCGGGATTTCCGCAGCTGCTCGAGCGCGTCGCGCAGGCCTACCGCGATCACCGCGAGGAGATCGCCAGGCAGAATCAGACGCTGCTCGCGACCTTCGAGGGCATGCGGCCCGGCGCGCCGGCGCATCATTCCGTTCTTTCCGCCGGGCCGATCGACGCGGCGCTGCGCAGCCTCAAGACCAGCTTCGATTCCCGCTTCGGAGGCTTCGGCGGGGCGCCCAAGTTCCCCCATCCCGCCGAGCTGGAGTTCTGCCTGCGGCGCTCGGCCGCCGCGGGCGACGGCGCCGCCGAGCGCATCGCCACCCACACGCTCGAGCGCATGGCGCTCGGCGGGATCTACGACCAGCTCGGCGGGGGCTTCGCCCGCTACAGCGTCGACGCCGAATGGACGATCCCCCACTTCGAGAAAATGCTCTACGACAACGGGCCCCTGCTGCGGCTGTACGCCGACGCCTGGGCGGTCGCGGGCAACCCGCTCTTCGCCCGCGTCTGCGAGGAGACCGCGGCCTGGGTCATGCGCGACATGCAGTCGCCCGAGGGAGGCTATTACTCGTCCTTGGACGCCGACTCGGAGCACGAGGAAGGCAAGTTCTACGTATGGACTCCCGACGAGGTCCGCTCGCTCGTGTCGCCGGACGAATACGCCGTGCTCGCGCCGCACTACGGGCTCGACGGCCCGCCGAACTTCGAGAACACGCACTGGCATCTGCGCGTGGCGCGCCCGCCCAGGCCGGAGCATGCGTCCCTTCTCGCTTCGGGACGCGCGAAGCTGTTCGAGGCGCGCGAGAAGCGCGTGCGCCCCGGGCGCGACGAAAAGATACTGGCGAGCTGGAACGCGCTCATGATCGCCGGGATGGCGCGGGCCGCGGCGGTGTTCGGGCGCGCCGACTGGCTCGCTTCGGCGAAGAGGGCGCTCGGCTTCATCCGCGGCGCGATGTGGAGCAGGGGCCGGCTCCTCGCGACCTACAAGGACGGCAAGGCCCACCTCAACGCGTATCTCGACGACTACGCCTTCCTGCTCGCCGCGCTGCTCGAGCTGCTGCAGGCGGAGTTCGACGGGGACGCGCTCGCGTTCTGCGAGGAGCTCGCCGACGTCCTGCTCGAGCAATTCGAGGACCGGGAGAACGGCGGGTTCTTCTTCACCAGCCACGATCACGAAAAGCTGATTCACCGCCCCAAGCCGGGATACGAGAACGCGACGCCCTCGGGGAACGGCACCGCGGCTTTCGCGCTCCAGCGCCTGCATTTCCTCACGGGCGAGTCGCGCTACGCCCTCGCCGCGGAGCGCACGCTCGCGCAGTTCCACGCGGAGCTCGCCGAGCATCCCGGGGGCCACGCGACGCTGCTCGCGGCCCTCGAGGAGCACCAGAAGCCCACGCGCACCGTCATCGTGCGCGGGCCGCACGGCGAGATCGAGCGGTGGCGCCGCGACCTCGCCCGGCGCTATGCGCCCCAAAGCATGGTGATCGCGATCGCGGGGGAGCCGGGCGGCCTGCCTCCGGTACTCGACAAGCCCGCCGGCGGCGGAACGCGCGCCTGGGTGTGCGAGGGAACCGTGTGCCTCGCCCCGGTCGATCGGCTGGAGGATCTGGCCGGGCAGGTTTTCAAGCCGTAGAAAATCCAGTAGCATGGCCCGAATTTTTTAGCCAAGGAGATTTCATGAAATACACGATCATTTCGGCGTCGCTCGCGCTCGCCCTGTCGAGCGGCGCGTCGCTCGCCGCCGACGCCCAGCAGCTTCTCAAGGACAAGGCCTGCCTCAGCTGCCACCAGCTCGACAAGAAGCTGGTCGGCCCCGCCTACAAGGACGTCGCCGCCAAGTACAAGTCGCGCAAGGACGCCGAGGCGTATCTCGTCGGCAAGATCAAGGGCGGCTCGACCGGCGTGTGGGGGCAGATCCCGATGCCGCCGAACGGGACCGTCAACGACGCGGAAGCGAAAACCCTCGCCAAGTACATCCTGACCGTCAAGTAGGCTCGCCCTGAAACCGGAGGCCGCCATGACTCGCATCCTCTCCGTCGTCGTCGCGCTGGTCCTTGCGGCAGCTTCCGGTTGCAGCGAGAGGAAGGCGCCTCCGGCGGGGAAGGTCTCGGTCGTGATCGGCAGCGTCGCCCCGCTCACGGGCGGCATCGCGCACCTCGGCAAGGACAACGAGAACGGCGCGCGCCTCGCGATCGAGGAGGCCAACGCGGCCGGAGTGAAGATCGGCGGCAAGGACGTGCAGTTCGACCTGATCTCTCTCGACGATCAGGCCGACCCCAAGGTCGGGACCACGGTCGCCCAGAAGCTGGTCGATACCAAGGTCGCGGGGGTGGTCGGGCACCTCAATTCCGGCGTCACCATCCCGGCGTCCGCGATCTACAACGGGGCCAACCCTCCGATCCCTATGATCACCGGCTCGGCGACCAACCCCAAGCTCACCGAGCAGGGCTTCAGGAACGTCTTTCGCGTGGTGGGCCGCGACGACCAGCAGGGCCCCGCGATAGCGAACTACCTCGCCGCGACGGTGAAGCCCAGGGTCGCCGCGGTGATCGACGACGCGACGGCCTACGGCGAGGGCCTCGCCAACGAAGTGGAGAAAACGCTCGCCGCCGCGGGCGTCAAGGTGCTTCCGCGGGAGAAAGGCACCGACAAGACCACCGACTGGAAGGCGGTGCTGACCAAGGTGAAGGGCGAGAGCCCCGACGCGGTGTTCTACGGCGGCATGGACGCCACGGGCGGACCGCTGCTCAGGCAGGGCCGCGAGCTCGGCATCAAGGCGGTGTTCTCCTTCGGGGACGGCTCCTGCACCGACAACATGAAGCAGCTCGCGGGCGAGGCCGCCGACGGCCTGCTGTGCTCGCAGGCGGGCATCCCTCCGCAGGCGGCGTCGACAAAATTCCTCGACGCCTACAAGAAGCGCTTCAACGTCGATCCGATCCTGTACGCGCCGTTCACCTACGACGCGGCGAACCTGCTCATCGCGGCAATGAAGAAGGCCGACTCGGCCGACCCGGCGAAATACCTGCCCGAATTGCAGAAGATCGACTACACGGGGGCCACCGGCAGGATAGTATTCGACGCGAAGGGCGACCGCAGCGACGCCGAGATGACTATTTTCACGATGAGAGCGGGAGTGCTCGCGCCGATCGCGATCATCAAGAGCGGCAAGACGATCAAGTACGAGGACTTCATCGCCCAATCCGCGAAGTAAGCAGGATTTGAATCCGCATCGACGACGGCACCCGAGGGTGCCGTTTTCTTTTGCCTTCCGGGCATGGACACGTTCATCCAGCAGCTGATCAACGGCGTCACGCTCGGCGCGGTCTACGCCATGGTCGCGCTCGGATACACGATGGTCTACGGCATCATCCAGCTGATCAACTTCGCGCACGGCGAAGTGGTGATGATCGGCGCCATGGTCGCCTATTCCGTGATCGGCGTGCTCGCGCCGACCGGCCTGCCTCCCCTCGCCGTGATCTTCCTTGCGACCGGCTGCGCGATCGCGGCGTGCATGCTGGTCGGCTACACGATGGAGCGCCTGGCCTATCGACCGCTGCGCGGCGCGCCGCGGCTCGCGCCCCTGATCACGGCGATCGGGGTATCGATCATCCTGCAGCACCTGGCGATGATGATCTGGAGCCGCAACCCGCTCGCTTTCCCGCAGATCGTCAAGGTGGAGTCGTACGACATCGGCGGGGCGACGATCACGAGCGTTCAGCTCGCCATTATCGCGATCGCCGTCGTCATGATGGGAGGACTCGCGGCGCTGGTGTACCGCACCCGTCTCGGGACCGCGATGCGCGCGACCGCCCACGATCCGCAGGTGGCCGGGCTCATGGGCATCGACGTGAACCACATCATCGCCCTGACCTTCCTCATCGGGGCCGCACTCGCCGCCGTCGCCGGCGTAATGGTCGCGGAGTACTACGGGATCGCCCACTATACGATGGGCTCGCAGCTCGGGCTGAAAGCCTTCTGCGCGGCAGTGCTGGGGGGCATAGGCAACATTCCCGGCGCCATGCTCGGCGGGGTGCTCCTCGGCGTCGTGGAGGCGCTGGGCGCCGGCTACATCGGCGACCTCACCGGGAACGTGTTCGGGTCGAACTACCAGGACGTCTTCGCCTTCATCGTGCTGATCGGCGTGCTCGTGCTCAGGCCCTCGGGCCTGCTCGGCGAGCGCGTGGGAGACCGCGCCTAGATGCCGGAAGCCCTCGGCGCCCTCAAGCGGCATCCGGCCGCCCCGTGGGTCGGCCTGGGCGTCGTCGCCGCGGCGCTGCTCGCGCTTCCGTTCGCCCTTGCCGCCGCGGGCACGACCTGGGTGCGGATCACCAATCTGGCCATCCTGTTCACCCTGCTGTCCCTGGGGCTGAACATCGTGGTCGGATTCGCCGGCCTGCTCGACCTCGGCTACATCGCCTTCTACGCGGTGGGGGCCTACGTCTATGCGCTGCTCGCCTCGCCGCACTTCGGCATCCACTGGCCGTTCTGGGCGATCCTGCCGATCGGCGCCGCCGTGGCGGCGCTGTTCGGAATCCTGATCGGCGCGCCCACGCTGAAGCTGCGCGGCGACTATCTGGCGATCGTGACGCTGGGCTTCGGCGAGATCGTTCGTATCTTCCTCAACAACCTTTCGCGACCCTTTAACATCACCAACGGGCCGCAGGGCATCGCGCGCATCGATCCGGTCCGGATCGACGGGATCGATTTCTCGAAGACAGACATCTTTCTGGGCCTGGATTTCAGCGGGCCGATCAAGTACTACTATCTTCTTCTGCTGCTGGTGGTCGCGGTGATCTTCGTCTGCCTGCGCCTGCAGAACTCGCGCATCGGCCGCGCCTGGCAGGCCATCCGCGAGGACGAAATCGCTGCGCGTGCCATGGGCATCGACACGACGCGCCTGAAGCTGCTCGCCTTCGCGATGGGAGCGACTTTCGGCGGCGTCGCTGGCGGCATGTTCTCGGCGATCCAGGGCTTCGTCTCGCCCGAGAGCTTCGTGCTGGTCGAGTCGATCATGGTAGTCTCGATGGTCGTGCTCGGCGGCATGGGCAACGTCTGGGGCGTTATCGTCGGCGCGTTGCTGCTTTCGTACGTGCCGGAGTTCCTGCGCTTCACCGTCGAGCCGCTGGAAAGACAGCTCTTCGGCCGCACGCTCATCGAGCCCGAGGTGATCCGCATGCTGATCTTCGGCTTCGCCCTGGTGCTCGTCATGGGGCTGCGTCCCGGCGGCCTCTGGCCCTCGGCGGTAAGAAAGCGCGAGCTCAGCGCGCGCGACATTGAATGAGCGCACTCCTCGACGCGAGAAACGTCAGCAAGCGCTTCGGCGGCATCGAGGCGCTTTCCGGCGTGAGCTTTTCCATCTCGCGCGGGGAGATCTTCGGCCTGATCGGCCCGAACGGCGCGGGAAAGACGACGCTGTTCAACCTGCTGACAGGTCTCGCTTCGATGGACGGCGGCTCGTTCGCGCTCGACGGGCGCAGCATCGCGGGGCTGAAGGCGGACAGGGTGGCCGCGCGCGGCATCGCGCGCACGTTCCAGAATATCCGTCTGTTCGGCAACCTGTCGGCGCTGGAGAACGTCATGATCGGGAGGCACGTGCGCACGCGCGCGGGCGTGCTCGGGGCGGTGCTGCGCAATCGCGCGACCCGGGCCGAGGAAGCGGGTATCGAGCGCCGCGCGGCCGAGCTGCTCGACTACGTCGGCCTTCGCGCGCGCGCGAACGAGGCCGCGGGGAGCCTGCCCTACGGCGACCAGCGCAGGCTCGAGATCGCGCGCGCTCTCGCGACCGATCCGCTGCTGCTCGCCCTCGACGAGCCCGCCGCGGGGATGAACGCGTCCGAGGCCGCGGCGCTGCGCGAGCTGCTTGAGCGCATCCGGCGCGACGGCACGACGCTGTTTCTCATCGAGCACGACATGCGCGTGGTCATGAACGTGTGCGACCGGGTGCTGGTGCTCGATTACGGCCGGCGCATCGCCGAGGGCACTCCGGCGGAGGTGCAGCGCGATCCCACGGTCGTCGAGGCCTATCTCGGCAGCGCCGCGGAGCGTCCGCAATGAAAGTCCTCGAGATCCGCGGCCTCGAGGTGCGCTATGGCGGCATCAGCGCGGTGAAGGGGATCGATCTGGATATCTCGCCGGGCGAGCTGGTGTGCCTGATCGGGGCCAACGGCGCCGGCAAGTCCTCGACTCTGCGCGCCATCGCGGGACTCGCCCGCCCGACCGCGGGATCGATCCGGTTCGACGGTCACGAGCTCGCCGGCGTGCCGGCGTTCTGGCGCGCCCGCTCGGGCCTCGTCATGGTGCCCGAGGGGCGCGGCGTCTTCGCGCGTCTCTCCGTCGAGGAGAATCTTGCGATGGGGGCCTACGCGCGGACCGACCCGGACGTCGCTTCGGACCGCGAGCACGTGTTCGCGCTCTTTCCGCGGCTCGCCGAGCGGCGCGCGCAGATCGGCGGAACCCTGTCGGGCGGCGAGCAGCAGATGCTCGCCATAGGACGCGCGCTCATGAGCCGGCCCAAGCTCCTTGCGCTCGACGAGCCCAGCATGGGTCTCGCGCCCATCGCGGCGCGGAAGATCCTGGAAGTGATCCGCGACATCAACCGCGCCGGCGTCACCGTTCTGCTCGTCGAGCAGAACGCGCAGGGAGCGCTCGCGCTGGCGCACCGCGCCTACGTCATGGAAAGCGGTGAGATCGCGATCTCGGGGGAAGCGCGGGCGCTGCTTGCCGACCCGCGCGTGCGCAGGGCCTACCTCGGCGAGTCGGCGGCGTAGCTCAGGCCGCCTTGTCGGCGGCGGTCGTGAACGAGTCGGAGAAGAACTCGGCTTCCGGCAGTCCGCACTTCTCCGTGAAATCGCGGCGCGCCGAATCGACCATGATGGGGACGCCGCAGGCGTAGACCTGGTAGCCGGAGAGGTCCGGCCGGTCCTCCATCACCGCGCGGTGCACGAACCCGGTCCGGCCGGCCCAGCGGTCCTCGGCAAGCGCATCGGACACGACCGGCACGTACTTGAACGGCGGGTGCTCCGCGGCCCAGCGTCTGGGCAGCGCGTCTAGATACAGATCCCTCGGCCGCCGCGCGCCCCAGTAGAGCGTCATTGGACGCGACACGCCCTTGCGCAGGGCCGCATCGATCACCGACTTGATCGGCGCGAAGCCGGTTCCCGAGGCGACGAAGACGATCGGCTTGTCGGACTCCTCGCGCAGGAAGAACGTTCCGAACGGACCTTCGAAGCGCAGGATGTCGCGCTCCTTCATCGTCTTGAACACGTGATCGGTGAACGCGCCGCCGGGAACGTGCCGCACGTGCAGCTGGATGAATTCGTCGTCATGCGGCGCGTTCGCCATCGAGAAGCTCCGCCGCGTGCCGTCCTTGAGGAGGATGTCGATGTACTGCCCGGGGAGGAACATCAGGCGCTCGTTCGCCGGCAGCTTCAGGTACACGATCATCGCGTCGTCCGCGGCGCGCTCGAGCTTGTGCACGCGCGCCGGCAGCTTTCTCACCTGGATGTCCCCGGCCTTGCGCACCTCGCGCGCCTCGATCACGACGTCGGAGAGGGGCTTCGCCTGGCAGAAGAGCGCGTGTCCGCGCTCGCGCTCCTGCGCCGTGAGCGCCTTCTCGGAGTAGCGGCCGTAGTCGATCCGGCCTTCCACCAGCTTTCCCTTGCAGCTGCCGCAGGCGCCGTCGCGGCACCCGTACGGAAGAACGAGGCCGGCGTCGAGCGCACCCTGGAGGATGGTGGCGCCCTCCTGCACCTGGAACTGGTGGCCGGTATTGCGTATGGTGACCTGATGCATCATCTCGGTGCGGGGTAAAATTCCTTCGTGGACCTGCTTATCATCGGTTGCGGCGACATCGCCCGCCGCGCCTTGCCCCTGTTGCGGAGCCGGTACCGGCTCCGCGCGCTGGTGCGCTCCTCCGACGCCGGGCTTTCCGTCTCCGGAGTCGAGCAGATCGAAGGCGATCTCGACGCGCCCGAGTCGCTCGCCCGGCTCGCCGGCCTGGCCCGGCTCGTCGTGCACCTCGCTCCGCCCGCGCAGAACGGGCCGCGCGATTCGCGCACTCGCAATCTGCTCGCGGCCCTCTCGGGGCCGGCAAAAAGCGGCGTCATGTTACCACGGCGATTCGTGTACCTCTCCACCAGCGGTGTCTACGGAGACTGCGCGGGCGAGCGCGTCGACGAAACCCGGGATCCGCGCCCGCTCACCGAGCGCGCCCGGCGGCGCCTGGACGCCGAGCGGGCGGTGACCGAGTGGGGCGAGCGCGAAGGCGTTGAGATCGTGATCCTGCGTGTCCCCGGAATCTACGCGCGCGATCGGCTGCCCCTCGATCGTCTGGCCCGAGGCACGCCGGTGCTGCGCAGCGAGGAAGACGTCTATACGAACCACATCCACGCCGACGATCTCGCAGGCATCGTCGCCGCGGCGCTCGACTCTCCGCGGGCGCGCGGCGCGTACAACGCGAGCGACGACAGCGTGATCAAGATGGGCGACTGGTTCGACCTTGTCGCCGACCGCTACGGGGTTGCGCGGCCGCGTCGCGTCTCGCGCGCCGAGGCCTCGCGCGTCGTTCCCGCGGATCTGCTCTCGTTCATGGGCGAGTCGCGGCGCCTGTCGAACGAGCGCATGAAGGCCGAGCTCGGAGTGCGCCTGCGATACCCCACCGTCGCCGAGGGCCTGGCGTCTGGAAATCCAGCGTGAAGCCGGCCGACGCCTGCCTCGTGATCACCAACCTGCCCGACCGCGACAGCGCGGCGAGGCTCGCCCACGCGCTCATTGAAAGCCGCCTCGCCGCGTGCATCAATATCCTCTCGCCTTGCCGGTCGATCTACCGCTGGCAGGGTACGACCGAGGACGCCGAGGAGTTTCCCATGCTGATCAAAACCTCGCGCGAGCGCTACGCGGCGCTGGAAGCGGCGATCCGCGAGGCTCACCCCTACGAACTTCCCGAGATCATCGCGGTCCCATTGGCGGCAGGCCTCCCTGCCTACCTCGACTGGGTCGATTCGGAAACGAAGGCCGCATAAGCCTCATGCGCCGATGGCTCTCCGCACTGCTGCTCGTAGCCGCGCCGGCCGTGCACGCCGGCGCGGGAGACGACCTGCTCGAGCCCGACAAGGCTTTCCGGCTCTTCGTGCAGGCCATCGATGCCGGGACGGCTGAAGTGCGCTTCCGCATCGCCGACGGCTACTACCTCTACCGCGATCGCTTCCGCTTCGCCGCCGAGCCTGCCTCGGTCGCCTTGGGCTCGCCGCGATTTCCGGAGGGCGAGATCCACGAGGACAAGTTCTTCGGCAAGCAGGTCACTTACCGCAGGGAGGTCCGCATCCTGCTTCCGCTCAAGGCCGGCGTCGCGGACAAGATCAGGCTCACGGTCACCTCGCAGGGCTGCGCCGACGTCGGCGTGTGCTACATCCCGCAGGTGCAGAGCGCCGAAATCCGCCTCGCCGCGCTGGGCAGCGCCGCCTCCTCGATATTCCGCAAGGACGATCCGCTGGCTTCCGCTCCGGCGCGCACGGCGGTCGCGGGGGACGATTTGCGTTTCGCCGGGGTGCTCGAGGCCGGCAGGGTGTGGGCGGTGATCGTGGTGTTCTTCGTCGCGGGCTTGCTGCTGACGTTCACGCCGTGTGTCCTGCCGATGATCCCGATCCTCTCCGGGATCATCGTCGGAGAGGGCCGGCGGGTGACCCGCAGGCGGGCGGGCCTGATCTCGCTCGCCTACGCTTTCGGCATGTCTGTGACCTATACCGCGATCGGCATAGCGGCGGCGTTTTCCGGGAGCCTGTTCTCCTCGGCGCTGCAGAGCGCGTGGGTGCTCGGGGCTTTCGCCGCGATATTCGTGCTGCTCGCGCTGTCGATGTTCGGCCTCTACGAGCTGCAGCTTCCCTCGGGATGGCAGTCGCGCTTGAGCGAAGCGACCAACCGCCTCGGAGGAGGAAACTGGGGCGCCGTCATTCTCATGGGAGCGCTCTCCGCCGCCATCGTTTCGCCCTGCGTGGCCGCCCCGCTCGCGGGCGCTCTGCTCTACATCGGGCAAACGCGCGACGCGGTCCTCGGCGGCACGGCCCTGTTCTCCATGGCCCTCGGCATGGGCGTGCCGCTCGTGCTGGTGGGCGTGTCGGGAGGCGTGCTCCTGCCGAAGGCGGGTGCATGGATGAGCTCGGTGAAGCGCTTTTTCGGGGTCGTGCTCCTCGGCGTGGCGGTGTGGATCATCAGCCCGGTGATTCCGGTGTCCGTGCAGATGCTGCTGTGGGCCGCGCTGCTCGTTGGGTCGGGCGTGTTTTTGGGCGCGCTCGAGTCGCTGGGCGGGGCCGCTTCGGGCTGGGAGCGCATGGGCAAGGCCGCCGGTTTGCTCGCGCTGCTGATGGGTGTGGCCCAGGCAGTCGGTGCGTTCTCCGGGGCGCGCGATCCTCTGCGGCCGCTCGCGGGCCTCCTCTCGGGATCGCCGGAGGCGGCTCCTCCTTTCGAAACGGTCACGACCACGGCCGATTTGAACGCGCGGCTGAAAACCGCAGGCAAGGCGGCGCTTCTGGACTTCTACGCGGATTGGTGCGTGTCGTGCAAGGAGATGGAGCGCTTCACGTTCAGCGATCCCAAGGTCAAGGTGCGGCTCGGCCAGATGGTCCTTCTGCGCGTCGACGTCTCCTCCAGCACGCCGGACGACAAGGCTCTGCTCCGGCGCTTTCGACTGTTCGGGCCTCCGGGCATCATCTTCTTCGATGCGAGTGGGCGCGAGATCGAAGGCGTGCGGGTGATCGGATACCAGCCTCCGGAGAAGTTCATCCAGGCGCTGGACGTCGTCGCCGACGCCCGTCTGTAGCCGACGCCCCGCTCAGGCGCCGGCCTTGATCCAGCCGGCGGCGTCCAGCGCGAAGTACGTGAGTATGCCGTCGGCGCCGGCGCGCTTGAAGGCGAGCAGAGCCTCCATCGCACACTGCTTCTCGGTCAGCCAGCCGTTCCTGAACGCGGCCTTGAGCATCGCGTACTCGCCGCTCACCTGGTAGACGTACGTGGGCGCCCTGAATTCGTCCTTCACGCGCCGGACGATGTCGAGGTAGGGCATGCCCGGCTTGACCATTACCATGTCCGCGCCTTCCCGGAGATCGAGCCCGACCTCCCACAGCGCCTCGTCGCTGTTCGCGGGATCCATCTGGTAAGTGAACTTGTTCCCCTTGCCGAGACTCGCTGCAGAGCCGACCGCGTCGCGGAACGGGCCGTAGAAGCCCGAAGCGTATTTCGCCGAGTACGCCATGATGCGCGTGTGGATGAACTGGTTTTCCTCGAGTGCGGCACGAATGCGCCCGATGCGGCCGTCCATCATGTCCGATGGGGCGACGATATCCACGCCGGCCTGTGCCTGGACCAGCGCCTGCCTCTCTAGCACGGCGAGGGTCTCGTCGTTGAGGATATAGCCGTCGTCGTCGATCAGGCCGTCCTGGCCGTGGCTGGTGTAGGGGTCGAGGGCGACGTCGGTCATGACGCCCAGCTCCGGGAATTTCTTCTTGAGCAGGGAGATCACCCGGGGTATGAGTCCATCAGGGTTGGTGGCCTCCTTGCCGTCCGGGGTCTTCAGAGCCGGCTCGATCGAAGGGAAGAGCGCCATCGCCGGTACCCCGAGCTTGAGGCAGCGCTCGGCTACGGGGAGCAGCTTGTCGGCCGTGTACCGGGACACGCCGGGCATGGAGGGAACAGCTTGGGTCCGCTGCTTCCCCTCGATCAGGAAAACAGGATAGATGAGATCGTTTGCGGTCAGGACGTGCTCGCGCATGAGCCTGCGCGAGAAGTCGTCGCGCCGCATCCGGCGCATGCGCACCGCGGGAAAGCTGCCGAACACCTGCATGATCTCTCCTTCTTTCCAAAATGGATCAAGCGCTTATGACCCGGCCTCGCGCCGTCGGGAACCTTTCCCTGCGGCGGCACTCCTATGTATCAGACGGCTTCGGCCGTCTCCCGCTTCTCCTCCCTGAGCGGGGTGCCTTAAACCTTAAGGCATTTTGCCCCGGGCTTATTTCCCCTTTTAGCCCGGGGGCTTTTATTTCCAGACCCCCGGTCCTGCCGGGGGTTTTCATTTTGGCTCGAGCCACCCGCGAAGGACCGCCACGGCTTCCTCGAGGCCGGTCTTGCTGAGGCTGGAAAACAGCTGTGCAGAAACCTCGGGGAGGAGCGCGGCGACGTCCGTCTCGACCTTGCGCAATACCCCTCTCCCCGCCTCGCGCGACAGTTTATCCGCTTTGGTCAGCAGCACATGTACGGGCTTGCCCGTCGGGCGAAACCACTCGAGCAGGCGACGGTCAAGCTCGGTCAGCGGACGGCGCACATCCATGACCACAGCGAGGCCGCGAAGCGGGGCGCGTCCGCGCAGGTAGCTGCCGAGCAGCTCCTTCCACGGAGCGCGCACTGCCTCCGGAACCTTGGCGTACCCGTAGCCGGGAAGGTCCACGACGAACCGCTCGGCTCCGAGCGCGTAATAGTTGATCAGCCTCGTCCGTCCGGGAGTCTTGCTGACTTGCGCCAGCCGGCGCCCGAAGAGCGTGTTGATGGCGCTCGACTTGCCCGTGTTCGAGCGGCCGGCGAATGCGATTTCACCGGCGCTGGCGGGAGCCTGATCGAGCGACGCGACACTCTTCAGGAAGGTTGCGGCGCTGAAAAACGACATGGGAATCTCGGACAATTTGCTAGAATATCAGCCTTTTGAGCGACGATTCGCGAGGGGAAACGGAATGAGGTGCGCATGGGCTCTGGGGGGACTTCTGGTTTGCGCCGCGCCTCTGGCGGCGGAGCCCCAGGGCAAGGCCGATTCCGCCAAGGGACAAAGCATCGTCAACAAGGTTTGCTCGGCCTGTCACGGCCCCGACGGCAACAGCCCCACCGCCGCCAATCCGAAGGTCGCGGGCCAGATCCCCGAATACATCCAGAAGCAGCTGGGCAACTTCAAGTCAGTGGGGGGGAAGAAGCCCGAGCGGGACAATCCGGTCATGGGCGGAATGGCCGCCGGGCTTTCTGCCGAAGACGTGCGCGATGTCGCGGCCTATTTCTCGGCGCAGGCGCCCAAGCCCGGCGTGGCGAGGCACCCCGAGACGATCCCGCTCGGACGCAAGATATGGCGTGGCGGAGACATGGGCAAGGGGCTTCCGGCCTGCGCGGGCTGCCACGGCCCAGCCGGCGCGGGCCTGCCCGCGCAGTATCCGCGGCTCGCGGGACAGTACCCCGAGTACATCGAAGCGCAGCTGAAGGCGTTCCGCGCCGGAGAGCGCAGGAACGATGCGAACAAAATGATGCAGTCGATTGCCGCGAAAATGAGCGACCCGGAGATTCGCGCGGTGGCCGACTACATATTCGGACTGCACTGAGATCCTGATCCCCCTCTGACTGCAGACGCGCCTGCGGAATAAACCCGCCGCGCGGCTCGTTTGTATCGAGCGGTCCTCTTGAAGGGGAGTGGTTGATGACCCAGGGTCTGGAGTGCACGAATCCCGGGCGGCAGGGCCGTCCCCGGGGAAATAGGTCACGCGCTAGAATGCGCGCTGCATGGATCGCCGCCTCATCGTCGAGCACATACCCCGGCTGCGGCGCTACGCCCGAGCGCTTGTCGGCGACCGCTACGTGGCGGACGACCTCGTCCAGGACACTCTGGAGCGCGCCTGGAACAAGTTCTACCTCTGGCGTCCCGGCAGCGATCTGAGGGCCTGGCTGTTCACCATCATGCACAACGTTTTCGTCAATCAGGCGAGACGGCGCCGCTATGAGATCGAGCAGGCGATGGACGAGCCGCCCGCGGTTGCGGTTCGCGCCACGCAGGGTGAGCAGCTCGAGCTGCAGGACGTCGACCGCATGCTGCGCTCGCTGCCTTCGGAGCAGCGCGAGGTCGTCCTGCTGGTCGCGGTGGAGCAATTGACCTACGAGCAGGTCAGCCGCGCCCTGGGCATTCCCATCGGAACGGTCATGTCGAGGCTGTCGCGCGCCCGGGAGCGCATGCGGCAGCTCCTCGGTGGCCAGCCCGTTACGTCGCTGAAGGTCGTGAAGTGAAGCCGCTCGACGAGATCGACGTGCACGCCTACGTCGACGGCGGACTCTCGGAGTCCGCGAAAGCGGAGCTGGACGCGCGGCTGCGCGCCGATCCGGAGGACGCCGAGCGGGTGCGGGCATACACCGAGCAGAACGCGCTGCTGCGTTCCCTCTACAACCCGGTGCTCGACGAACCGGTGCCGGCGGCACTGCTCGCCATCCATCCCCGGGCGTGGCGCCGCTATGCCGTGGCGGCGGGGACATTCGCCCTCGGAATCGGGCTCGGGTGGCTCGTACGCGGCGAGTTCGTGACGCAGGTCGTGGTTCCGGTGTCGATCGCGCGGCTCGCGGCGACTGCGCACGCGGTCTACGCGCCGGAAGTGCGCCATCCGGTGGAGGTGAGCGCCAAGGAAGAAGATCATCTCGTGGGCTGGCTCTCGAAGCGCCTGGGGACCACGCTCAAGGCTCCCAAGCTCGCCCCTCTGGGCTACGAGCTCGTCGGCGGGCGGCTGCTGTCCGGGCCGCAGGGGCCCGTGGCCCAGTTCATGTATCAGGACGCGCGCGGTCAGCGCCTGACGCTCTACGTCTCGAGGCAGCGAGGCGAGCCGCGCGACACGGCGTTCCGCTTCAGCCAGGAGGACCGGGTCTCCGTCTTCTACTGGGTCGATGGAAACTATGGGTACGCCCTGTCAGGCGAGATGAAGCGCGACCAGCTGCTTCAGGTCGCCGAAGTGGTCTACAAGCAGCTCAACCCTTAGCTCAATCCCTCAGGTCGGCAGCGCGGACCCAGGTCGCGCAGTGCGCGCGGAGCGTCGGCGCGCCAGCCATTGCTGCAGGTGCTCGAAGTACAGGAACACGACCGGCGTGATGTAGAGCGTCAGGAACTGCGAGAGAACCAGCCCGCCTACCACGGCCAGTCCCAGGGGCATGCGCGCTCCCCCTCCGGCGCCGAACCCGATGGCAATCGGCAGGCTGCCCATGAGCGCGGCCATCGTCGTCATCATGATCGGTCGGAAGCGGACTAGGCCCGCCTGGAAGATCGCCTCCTCCGGCGACTTGCCGTCCTTGCGCTGCGCCTCGATCGCGAAGTCGATCATCATGATCGCGTTCTTCTTCACGATCCCGACGAGCATGATAATGCCGACGAAAGCGTACATGTTGAGCTCGATGTCGAACACCCTCAGCGTGAGCAGTGCTCCCAGCCCCGCAGTGGGAAGCCCCGAGAGAATCGTGAGCGGGTGGATGAAGCTCTCGTACAGGATGCCCAGCACGAGATAGATCACGAAGATCGAGAGAACGAGGAGAATGCCCATCCCCTGCAGCGAGCTCTGGAAGGCCTGCGCGGTTCCCGAGAAGGTGCCGGTCAGGGTCACCGGCACCTGCATCTCGCGCATCGCGCGCTCGACTTGGGTGATGGCCTGCGACAGGGAGACGCCGGGGCGCAGATCGAAGGAGAAGGTCACCGAGGTCAGCTGCCCCAGGTGCGTGACCTGGAGCGGGCCGACACCGAAAGTGAACTTCGCCACGGCATTGAGCGGAACCAAAGCGCCTGTCGAGGAGCGCACGTACAGCATCGGAATCACCGAGGGGTCTTTCTGGTAGCGATCCGCGAGCTGCAGGATCACCCAGTACTGGTTGGTCGCCGTGTAGATGGTCGACACCTGGCGCTCGCCGTAGGCGTTGTTGAGCGCCTGCTCCACGGACTGAGCCGAGACGCCCAGCGCCGCGGACTTCTCGCGCTCGATCTCGACGGTCACCTGCGGCCGCGTGATCTGCAGGTCGCTCGTCACGTCGATGAGGCCGGGGAGCGAGCGCAGTTTCTGCTCGATCAGCGGCGCCCACTGGTAGAGTTCGTCCGTGGTGGCGCTGCGCATCACGTACTGGTAGGGGCTCTTGGTCAGGTTCCCGCCGATGCGGATCGCGGGCACGTTCTGGATGAACACCTTCGCGCCGAGGACGTTGGCGAGCTTGGGCCTAAGTCCCTTCACGACCTCGTCGGCGGGCTTGCGATCCTTGAACGGCTTGAGCGTGATGGTGATGCGCCCGATATTGAGGGACGGCGAAAATCCCGTCGCGCCGACGAAGGACATCGCGGCGTCCACGTTCGGATCCTGTGCGATGATGTTGGCGACCTGGCGCTGCACGTCCGACATGGCGGTGAACGAGATGTCCTGCGGCCCCTCGACGAAGCAGAAGAGCTGCCCCGAATCCTCGCTCGGCAGGAAGCCCTTCGGCGCCTCGCGGAAGAGCTCGGCGGTCGCCCCGCAGACCAGCACGAATCCCCCCAAGACGATGAGCCGGTGGCGCAGAATCCAGCGCAGGCTTACCTCGTAGCCGTGCTTCCACGCGTCGAAGGCGCGCTCGAACGCCATATACACCGAGCCGTGCCTTTCCTCCCCGCGGTGAGGCTTGAGAATCCGGCTGCACATCATCGGCGTGAGCGTCAGCGAGACGAACCCGGAGATGAGCACCGCCGCCATGATCGTCACGGCGAACTCGTGGAGGAGCCGCCCGAGGATCCCCCCCATGAACAGCACCGGGATGAATACCGCGGCGAGCGATATGGTCATCGAGATGATGGTGAAGACGATCTCCCTCGACCCGTCGAGCGTCGCCTGGAGGACGCTCTTGCCCTGCTCGATGTGCCGAGTGATGTTCTCGAGCATCACGATGGCGTCGTCCACCACGAAGCCGACGCACAGCGTCAGCGCCATGAGCGAGATGTTGTCCAGGCTGTAGCCCAGCAGGTACATCACCGCGAAGGTTCCAATGATCGACATCGGCAGGGCGATCGTCGGGATGATCGTCGCGGAGATGTTGCGCAGGAAGATGAAGATGACCATCACGACCAGCATCAGGGCGAGGTAGAGCGTGAACTGCACCTCCTGGACCGAGGCGCGGATGCTCACCGAGCGGTCGTAGAGGGTCTCGATATCGATGGCGGGCGGCACCTCGGCCCGGAACGTCGGGAGCAGCTTCTTGACCGAATCGACCACCTCGATGGTGTTGGTCCCGGGCTGCCGCTGGATCGCGAGCACGATGCCGCGCTTCCCTTTGAACCAGGCGCCCAACTTGTCGTTCTGGACACTGTCGAATATGTTGCCGAGGTCGCTGAGCCGGATCGGGGAGCCGTTCCGGTAGATGACGATGATCGGCCGGAAGGCCGCCGCGTCCTGTAGCTGGCCCGTCGCCTGCACGGCGAACATGCGGTCCTTGCCGTACAGTGTCCCGGTCGGCAGGTTGACGTTCGCCTGCGATATCGCCGCCTCCACCTCGTTGATACCGACTCCGCGGGCCGCGAGCGCGTTGGGGTCGACCTGCACGCGCACGGCGTACTTCTGCTGGCCGAAGACCTGCACCTGGGCGACGCCGCTGATGGTCGAGATCCGCTGCGCGAGATACGTTTCCGCATACTCGTTGACCGTCGACAGCGGCATCGTCTGCGAGGTGAGAGCGAGGTAGTAGATCGGGAAATCCGCCGGGTTCACCTTCCGGAACGACGGCGGCGCCGGCATCGTCGCCGGAAGCTGCCTGGCGGCCGAGGCAATCGCGGAGTTGACATCCTGCGCCGCCGCGTCGATATCTCGGTCGAGCGCGAACTGTATGGTGATGCGCGTGATGCCCTGGCCGCTCAGCGAGCTCATCTCGTCGATCCCCGCGATCGTCGAGAACTGTTTTTCGAGCACCGTGGCGACTGCCGAGGCCATGGTCTCCGGGCTTGCGCCAGGAAGCTCCCCGGTGACCTGGATGGTGGGGAAATCGACGTTGGGGAGCGTGGATACCGGGAGGAGTCGGTAGCCAGCGAGACCGAATATCAGAATCCCGGTCATGACGAGCACGGTCATGACCGGCCGCCGGACGAACAGCTCGCAGAAATTCACGACGCCTCGGCGGGCTTGCTGATCTGAACGCGGGTCTTGGGTCCCAGGCGCAGCTGGCCTCGCGTCACCACACGCTCGCCCTTGGTCAGGCCGCTGGCCACTATGGTGTGATCACCGTCGGTGCGCTCCACCTGGATCTTGCGGACGTCGGCCAGCATGTCCTGGCCGACGACGTAGACGTATTGACCTTCGGGGCCGGTCTGCACCGCGGTGGAGGGAATGACGATCGCATCGGGCTGCTCGAACAGGCGCACGCTGACGCCGACGAACTGCCCGGGCCAGAGCGAGTTCTCCTTGTTGGCAAAGCGCGCTCGCAGCCTGATCGTGCCGGTGCTGGGGTCGACCGCGTTATCGACGAATATGAGCACTCCGCTCGCCGAGGGGCGGTCGGAGCCCGGCGCGAGTGTGTCGACGGTCAGGGGAGTGCCCGCCATGTGCTCGCGCACTTCGCTGAGCCGCTGCTCGGGGACCGCGAAGGTCACGTAGATCGGGTGGACCTGGTTGACCACGACCAGTGGATTCACGTCGTTCGCCTTGACGAGGTTGCCGAGCTGGATCTGGATCTTGCCGGCATAGCCTTCGATCGGGGCCGTGATCGTGCAGTACTCGACGCTGAGCCTGGCGTTGTCGAGCGCCGCCTGGCTCGCTCTTGCGGTGGCCTCGGCCGTGGTCGCATTCGTGCGGATCTGGGCATAGGCTTCCTTGGAAACGAAGTTCTTCTCGAGCAGGTCTTGGTAGCGCCGCTCCTGCGAGCGGGCCTGCTCGCTCGCGGCGCTGTCGCGCATCGCGTTCGCTTCGGCCTGGCGCAGCGCGGCTTCGAACGGCCGCGGGTCGATCTTGAACAGGAGCTGGCCCTTCCTGACCTCCTCGCCTTCCTTGAATCCCACCTCGACGATCTGGCCGTCCACGCGGGCCTTCACCGCCACCGTTGAGTAGGCCTCCACGTTGCCGATTGCCTGAATGCGGAAAGGGACGAGCCGCTGGTCGACCGCTTCGACGGTCACCGGGATCGCCGGGGGGCCCTTCGGAACCTTGCGCTCGTTCGCGCGTATCTCCGCTCCGAAGTAGGAGAGCAGCCCGATCGCGACGACGAGCATGCCGAGCCCGCCGAACAGCATCAAGCGCTTCTGTGTGTTCTGCGCCGAAAGGCGTGATCGCGTGAAAACCATGGTCTCGCTAACGACGGGCGCGCGCGGCGTAGCCCATCAGCAAACTGTATACGAATGGGAGTTTGATCGGCTGCCGACCATTCCGTTCACCATTGCTGCTCCTAAGCATGAACGGTTACCGCGGGCCGCGGTAACCCTCCTCCCTGAAGTTTGCCGACGCCTAATCGGAAAACGACCAAATTTACGGCAAAAGGCGCTCCGATGCAAAGAGACTCTCGGTGCGCTCCCGTTCGCGCACCAGCCACGCTCTCGCGCCGTCGACCATGATCTCGGCAGGCCGCGGCCTCGAGTTGTAGTTCGAGCTCATCGCCATGCCGTAAGCACCCGCTGACATGATCGCGAGAAGATCCCCCGGTGCAACCAGGAGCTCGCGATCCTTCGCGAGAAAATCCGCCGATTCGCATACGGGCCCCACGACGTCGTACCGCCTCGCGGATCCCTTGCGCGGACTGACGGGCAGCACCTCGTGCCATGCGTCATAAAGCACCGGCCGGATCAGGTCGTTCATCGCCGCATCGACGACGACGAAGCTCCTTTCAGCGCCGTGCTTGAGGTATTCGACGCGCGTGAGCAGCAATCCCGTGTTGCCCACCAGCGAGCGCCCCGGCTCGATGAGAACGCGGATCCTGCGGCCGCCGATGCGGCTGAAGAGGCTTCCGAGATATTCGCCCGGCGCAGGAGGATTCTCGTCACGGTAGCGTATGCCCAGGCCTCCGCCGAGATCGAGGTGCCCGAGGCGCACGCCGGCCGCGTCGAGCGCGTCGACGAACTCGAGCACCTTGTCGAGCGCCGCGAGGAAAGGACCCGTCTCGGTGATCTGCGAGCCGATGTGCACGTCTATACCCGTGACCCGGATGCCGGGCAGCTTCGCCGCCTTGCGGTAGAGGGGCATGGCCGCGTCGTAGGGGATGCCGAACTTGCTCTCCCGCAGTCCCGTGGCGATGTACGGATGAGTCTTGGGATCAACGTCAGGATTCACGCGCAGCGAGACGCTGGCTGTCTTCCGCATTGCCGATGCGGTCTCGGCTAGGCGCTCCAGCTCGCCCTCCGACTCGACGTTGAAGCACAGGACGCCGGCCTCGAGCCCCGCGCGCAACTCCGCCTCGCTCTTGCCGACTCCCGAGAAAACCGTTCTGTCGGCCCGGCCGCCCGCGGCGAGCACACGCGCAAGCTCGCCGCCCGAAACGATATCGAAGCCAGAACCGAGGCGTGCGAGCAGGTTCAGGACCGCCAGATTCGAGTTTGCCTTGACTGAGTAGCAGATGAGCGCGTCCCGCCCGGAGCAGGCTTCTGCGAAATCGCGGTATCCGCGCTCGATCGCTGCGCGCGAGTAGACGAAGGCGGGCGTACCGTACTGCTTCGCCACGTCGGCGAGGGGCACGTTCTCCGCGCAAAGCGCGCCGTCCTGATACGAAAAAAATTTCACTGGCGCGGGGCGGTTTTGCTATTCTGCTGCTGTGGCGATTCTTTTTGCTGCGTGGGAAGATAGAGGCCGCTCTTGTTGCCGCAGCCCCAGAGGGCGGTGAATGCTAGAAGCAAAACAGCAACGCGGCGCATGGCGGTGGCGGATGCTAGTCTAGCACGGCGATGATCCCCAGCGAGTTCGAGAGCCAGGCCGACGCGATGCTTGAGAAGATCGCGCGAGCCGTGGAGGAAAGCGGGGCGGATTGCGATTGCGAGCCCAGGGGCTCCGGTGTACTCGAGATTGAGTTTCCCGACGGCAGCCGCATCATCGTGAACCGCCACTCGGCCGCCCAGGAGATCTGGGTGGCCGCGAGGTCGGGCGGCTACCATTTCCGCTTTGACGGCTCGGACTGGGTCGATACCCGCGAGAAGCGCGAGCTGCTCGCGGCGCTGGCGGCGTTGATCGCCGAGCAATCTAGAACAGCTGGTTCCTGACGTCCTCCGCCGTCCGTACTCCCGAATCGACCGGACCTTGCTCGGCAGGAACGCTTTCGCGGAAGAAGAGCTCGGGCCTTCCATCGGGTGATTGCAGGCCGTTCTCGTTGACTTTGGCGATGACCACGCCGTCGGGGCTGCGCGGAAACATCTCCGGAACGCCCTTCAGCGCCTTGCCCATGTAGCTCATCCAGATGGGCAGAGCCGCGACCGAGCCGGTCTCTCCGGGCCCAAGCTTCTTCGGCTGGTCGAAGCCTACCCACGCAATGCTCACGAGCGTCGGCTGATAGCCGTTGAACCAGGCGTCGACGTAGTCGTTCGTGGTTCCAGACTTCCCGGCGAGGTCCTGCCTCTGCAGCGCCATGGCGCGCGCCCCGGTGCCGTATCGCATGACGTCGTGCATCATGCTGTCCATGATGAAGGCGTTGCGGGCATCGATGACCCGCAACGACTCGTCGCCGGCGCGAGCAGGCTCGGCTTGCGCGAGAACGTTGCCGCGATCGTCGACGATCTTCTGGATGAGGTAGGGCTCGGTACGGTACCCGCCCGTTGCGAACACCGAGTACGCGCGCGCCATCTGCAGCGGCGTGGCCGCGCCCGACCCCAGCGCCATAGTGAGATAGGGTGGATGACGGTCGGCGTCGAAGCCGAAGCGCGTGATGTAGTCCTGCGCGTACTGCGGACCGATCGCCTGGAGCACTCTGATGGAGACCATGTTCTTCGATTTGGCGAGAGCCGTGCGCAGACTCATCGGGCCCTCATACCGGCCGTCGTAGTTCTTCGGCTCCCAGACCTGGCCGCCCGTGAGCGCGGCGTCGACCACGACGGGGGCGTCGTTGATCACCGTGGCCGGCGTGAACCCCTTCTCCAGGGCTGCGGAGTAGATGAACGGCTTGAAGCCGGATCCCGGTTGCCGCCAGGCCTGCGTGACGTGGTTGAACTGGTTCCGGTTGAAATCGAACCCGCCGACGAGCGAGCGCACGGCGCCGTCCTGCGGATTCACCGAAATGAACGCCCCTTCGGCGTCCGGAAGCTGGACGATCTGCCAGTTTCCCTTGTCGTCCTTCTGGATGCGGATGACGGCGCCCGGACGGATTCTCTTCGCAACCGGTGTGCGCGCATCCAGCATGCGCTCGGCGAACTGGAGACCCTCGCCGGTTATCGTGACGGTCTCGCCGCCGCGCCGGTATGCGGTGACTTTCTTCGGCGCCGCCTCGATCACGAGCGCCGCGAGCAGGTTGTCGCTGTCTGGGTAGTCCTGCAGCGCCTCTTCGTAGTCCTCCTCGCCTGCGTCCTTGATGTCCACGAAACCTTCAGGGCCCCGGTACCCGTGCCTGCGGTCGTACTCGAGCAGACCCTGGCGAAGCGCCGCATAGGCGACCTCCTGGTCGGCGCGCCTGAGCGTCGTGTACACGCGGAATCCCCTCGAATACACGTCGTCGGGATACCGCTCGTAGAGGACCTGGCGCACCATCTCGGCGACGTACTCGGCGTGAATCTCGTACTCGGTCGCAGCCTCGCGCTTGACCGTGAGGGGCATGGCTTGCGCTTCCTCGTACTGCGCGTCGTTGAGCACGGCGAGATCGCGCATGCGCTTGAGCACATAGAGCTGGCGCTGCTTGGCGCGCTTCGGATTGATCACCGGGTTGAACGATGACGGAGCCTTCGGCAATCCGGCAAGCATCGCAATCTCGGCGGGGTTCAGCTGGGACAGGGTCTTGCCGAAGTAGACCTGCGCCGCCGCGCCGAACCCGTACGCCCGCTGGCCGAGGTATATCTGGTTGATGTAGATCTCGAGGATCTGGTCCTTCGTGAGGCTGTTTTCGATCTTGAAGGCGAGCAGAGCCTCGTAGAGCTTTCGCGTGAGCGTCTTTTCCCTGGAAAGGAAGAAGTTCCTCGCGACCTGCATCGTGATGGTCGAGGCTCCTTGCGTTTTGCCGCCCGTCAGCAGATTGGAGTACGCTGCACGCAGCACGCCGTGGTAGTCGACTCCCGTGTGCTGATAGAAGCGCTCGTCTTCGGCGGCGAGAATCGCCTGCTTCATCAGGTCGGGAACCTCGTCGATGCTGACGACCGAGCGGCGCTCCTCGCCGAACTCGCCGATCAGCACGCCGTCCGCGGTATAGACGCGCAGCGGGATCTTGGGCTGGTATTCGGTGAGCGCTTCTATCGACGGCAGGTTGGGGTAAGCGACCAGGACGACGAAGCCGGCGAGCGCGAGGCCCGCTACGCCCAGCCCGGCGAGCGCCAACACCGGGAAGGCAAACCGTCGAAGCTGCATTCAGGGAAGTCCCAGAAAAGGATGTTCATTATAGGCAGTAGAGCGATGAAGCCGCAGGAGGTTCACCCTAAGCCGTTAATATCTAGCGAAATATTTGCTTTACACGGTGGGGGGTTGTTGCTAGCATTTAACGTAAATTATACTAATCGGCCCTAAACGGCCATACCTGAAGGGGAAATCCAGGTTGGAACTGAACCTTAACTGGGACATTTTCAAGCCGAAAGCGCCTCCGCTTTTCGGCATGGATATCTCATCGTCCTCGGTGAAGCTGGTCGAGCTCGCCGACGCCGGAAAGGGCAGCCCGCGGGTCGAGCGCTACGCGATCGAGGCGCTGCCCAAGGACGCGGTGCTCGACGGGAATATCACCAACCTCGATGCGGTGGTCGACGCGGTCCAGCGCGGCTGGAAGCGCATGGGGACCCGGACGAAGAACGTCGCCCTGGCTCTGCCGACCGCGGCGGTAATCACCAAGAAGATCATCGTGCCCGCGGGATTGCGGGAGGAGGAAATGGAAGTCCAGGTCGAAACGGAGGCCAACCAGTACATCCCGTTCGCGCTCGAGGAGGTCAATCTCGACTTCCAGGTGCTCGGTCCCGCGACGTCGGGTCCGGAGGAGGTCGAGGTGCTCCTCGCCGCCTCGCGCAAGGAGAAAGTCGAGGACCGCGTCGCGGTTGCGGAGGCCTCGGGCCTCAAGGCTATCGTCATGGACGTCGAGTCCTACGCCATCCAGTCCTCGTTCGAGCTGATCCAGAAGCAGTTCCCCGAGCAGGGCAAGGACCAGAACATCTTCCTCGTCGACTTGGGCGCCAACGTCATGAATATCACGGTCCTGCGCAACGATCAGACCGTGTACACCCGCGAGCAAGCGTTCGGCGGGAGCCAGCTCACCCAGGACATCATGCGCGTCTACGGCATGAGCCAGGAGGAGGCCGAGGCCGCCAAGCGCTCGGGCGGGCTGCCGGAGAACTACGAGTCCGAGGTGCTGCGGCCCTTCATGGAGAACGCTGCGCTGGAATTGCAGCGCGCCATGCAGTTCTTCTTCACTTCGACGCAATACACGTCGGTCGAGCACGTCCTGCTCACCGGGGGCTCCGCGGTAATCCCGGGGCTCGACGAGATGGTGCAGAGCCGGACCCAGATCAGCACCATGGTCGCCAACCCGTTCGCGAGCATGGCCATCTCTCCGCGCGTGCCTCTCAAGAAGCTGGTCGCCGACGCGCCCTCGCTTATGGTGGCGTGCGGCCTCGCCATGCGGAGATTCGATCCGTGATGCGCATCAACCTGCTCCCCTGGCGCGAGGCGCGCCGCAAGGCGCAGCGCCAGCATTTGGGCGTGCTCGGGGGAATGGTAGCCGTGCTGGGACTGCTCATCGTCGGAGCGGTGCACCTGGCCATCGCCGGATATATAGCCGAGCAGAGCAGCCGGAACGAATACCTCAAGAGGGAAAACGTTCGCCTCGACAAGGAAATCGAGGAGATCAAGAAGCTCAAGACGGAGATAGCCGCCCTGCTCGCGCGCAAGCAGATTATCGAGCGGCTGCAGGCCGATCGCGCCCAGGCCGTCTATCTGCTGCAGGAGCTGGTGCAGCAGGTTCCGGACGGCGTGTACCTCAAGTCGATAAAACAGACAGGTCTCAAGGTTAACCTCACTGGCTATTCGCAATCCAACGCGCGCGTGTCGACGCTGATGCGCAATTTCTCGGGTTCCCCCTACCTCGAGAACCCGGAGCTGGTCGAGATCAAGTCGGCGACCGTCAGCAACAAGCGCGTTTCCGAATTCAACATGAACGTCAGCCTGAAGCGCCTGGGGGGCGAAGAAGTGAGCAAGGCTGGCAAGGCTGCGCCCAAGGCGCCGGCTGCCAAGGGCTGACGCAATGAAAAAATTCCTCGATCAGTTCAGGAATCTCAACCCCCGGGATCCGGGCGCCTGGCCGCCCCTTCCCAAGGCGATGCTGCTGCTCGGGTTGCTGGTCGGCATCGTGGCCCTGGGCTATTTCCTGGACTGGCAGGAGGAGATGGACTCCCTTGACGCAGGTCGTCAGCAGGAGGCGAAGCTCAAGGACGAATACGTAGCGAAGATGCAGCAGGCGATCAACCTCGACCTCTACCGCCAGCAGTTGCGCGAGATCGACAGCTCCTTCGGAGCGCTGCTTAGGCAGCTTCCCAACCGCTCGCAGATGGACGCGCTGCTGGTGGACATCAACCAGGCGGGTCTCGGCCGCGGCCTGCAGTTCGACCTGTTCAAGCCGGCGCCCCAGGAGACGAAGCGCGAGTTCTACGCCGAGCTGCCGGTCACGCTGAAACTCAACGGCAGCTATCACGACATGGGTCAGTTCGCGAGCGATATCGGCCAGCTCTCGCGCATCGTTACCCTGAACGACATCAGCCTCACCGGGGGCGGCAAGGACGGCAACCTCGTGATGGACGTGGTCGCCAAGACTTTCCGTTACCTGGACGAGGAAGAGGTCGCGGCGCAGAACCGGGCCGCGAAGGGCGTCAAGGCGGGCAAGAGATGAAAGGCCTCATCGCCGTTGCGCTTGCGCTCCTCCTCGCCGCCTGCACCGGGGAGGAATTCGGCGACCTGAAAGCCGAGCTGAAGGAGAAGACGAAGGACATGCGCGGCAGAATCGAGCCCCTGCCGGTCGTCAAGCCGTACGAGCCCGTGCCATACAAGGCGTTCGATCAGCCCGACCCGTTCAGCACCGCCAAGATCGAGCTCGTCACGAAATCGGCCGGAACTAGCGGCGGAGGCGGGCTCAAGCCCGACCTGAATCGGCCGAAGGAGCCGCTCGAGGCGTATCCCCTCGAGTCGCTGAAGATGGTCGGTGTCCTGCAGCAGAAGAAGGCGAGCTTCGCGCTGGTCAAGGCAGATACGGGCCTGTACCGGGTCGGCGTGGGCAACTACATGGGGCAGAACTTTGGCCTGATCACGGCAATCACCGACAGTCAGATCCAGCTGCGTGAGCTCATCCAGGACGCTGTCGGTGACTGGTCCGAGCGCCAAAGCACCCTGCAGCTCCAGGAAGTCGGAGGGAGGTAGATGATGAAGGACGTGCTTTTGCGCAGATTCATTCAGGCGGTGGTCTGTCCGCTCGCTCTGCTCGCGGGGGCGCCGGCCGCCAAGGCGCAGCAGAACAGCATCGAGAACTTCGGTGTAACCCAGTCGGGCGGCCAGATCATCGTCCGCGTCACCATGAAGAATCCCGTGACGGCCACGCCGGGCAGCTTCACCGTCGCGAACCCGGCCCGGATCGCGTTCGACTTCGCCGACACGACCAACGGTTTGGGGCGGAACAGCCAGGACATCGGCGAGGCCGCTCTGCGCTCGATGAACCTCGTGCAGGTGGGCGACCGTACCCGCCTCGTGCTCAACCTGCGCAATATGGTTCCCTTCGATTCTAAGATTGACGGCAACAGCTTCTTGATCACGCTGGCGGCAGCCGGGCCCGCCCGGGCGGGCGCTGCCCCGGCCGCGGCGAGCTTCGCAGAGGGCCGCTCGGACCTCCAGCACTCGCTGCAGGACGTCAACTTCCGCAGGGGACGCGGCGGCGAAGGGCGCATCGTAGTCGAGCTGTCTGATACCTCGACGGGCGTCGACATACGCCAGCAGGGTCAAACCGTGATCGTAGATTTTCTCAAGACCAGCATTCCCGACGTTCTGCGCAAGCGCTATGACGTGGTGGACTTCGCCACGCCCGTGCAGTCCTTCAGCGTCTTCCCGCAGGGCGACAACGTGCGCATGGTGGTCGAGCCGAAGGGTCTGTGGGAGCACAACGCCTACCAGACCGACACCCAGTTCGTGCTCGAGGTCAAGCCGATTCAATACGACCCGAACAAGCTCGTGCAGGGATCGCGCAGCGGCTATACGGGCGAGAAGTTGTCGCTCAACTTCCAGAACGTCGAAGTGCGCAGCGTACTGAATGTGATCGCCGATTTCACGGACCTGAACATCATAACCAGCGACAGCGTGACCGGAAACCTCACGCTGCGGCTGAAGGACGTTCCCTGGGACCAGGCGCTGGACATCATCCTCCAAACCCGCGGTTTGGACATGCGTAAGAACGGCAACGTGATCTGGATTGCTCCGCGCGACGAACTCGCGACGAAGGAGAAGCTTGCGCTGGAATCGACGGCCCAAATCTCGGAGCTGGAGCAGCTCCGTACCGAGACTTTTCAGCTCAATTACGGAAAGGCCGATCTCTTCGCCAGGATGCTTGTCGATCCGCTCCAGCGCATCTTGACCAAGCGAGGTTCGGCTTCGTTCGACCTTCGGACGAACCAGGTTTTCGTACAGGACGTCACGTCTCGACTCGAGGAAGTGCGCAGGCTTGTGGCCCAGGTCGATATACCGGTGCAGCAGGTACTGATCGAGGCGCGGATCGTCGAGGCGAACGATACCTTCGCGAAGAATCTGGGCGTGCGCCTCGGCAACGTCGCGCTGCCGCTCGCCCAGAGCTCGAGCAGCACCGGCCCGAGCCCGATCGGTGTGAACGGCACGAGCGGGATAGCCGTGACGCAGACCGGAACGCTCGAGGACTTCGCCAACCTGTTCCCCGTGGGCGGCGGGAATATCTCGACCAAGACTCCGCAGAACCTGAGCGTCAACCTGCCCGCCGCCCCGGTCGGCAACGCTGCCGCCGCGGGCTCGATCGCGCTGCTGTTTACGAACCGCCTGACGGGGGCGCTCGCGCTCGAGCTCTCGGCGCTGGAGGCCGACGGCAAGGGCAAGATCATCTCCAGCCCGCGCGTCATGACCGCGAACAATATCGAGGCGCTGATCGAGCAGGGCACCGAGCTGCCCTACCAGCAGGCGACGTCGAGCGGCGCGACCTCGGTGGCGTTCCGCAAGGCGAACCTCGCGCTCAAGGTCAAGCCGCAGATCACGCCGGACGGCAACATCATCATGACGTTGGACATCAACAAGGACTCGGTCGGCCAGAGCACGAATGCGGGCTTCGCCATCGACACCAAGCACGTGCAGACGCAGGTGCTGGTGGAGAACGGCGGGACCCTCGTGATCGGCGGGATCTATACCCAGACCTTGCAGACCACGATCACCAAAGTCCCGTTCTTCGGCGACCTGCCGCTGCTGGGATACCTGTTCCGCAACAACTCGCGCTCGGACAACAAGACCGAGCTGCTCGTGTTCATAACACCGCGGATTGTCGAGCAGCGCATCAGCCAGCGCTGACGCTCCGCTGCATCGAATCGAAGGGGCCGGCTGTGCCGGCCCTTTTCGCTTTCCGGGTATGGTGGGTTGCTACAATAATCGCGTGAAGAACAGCCGAAAGCTCTTTCTGGTGGGGATGATGGGGGCGGGGAAGACGACCGTCGGGCGTCAGCTCGCCAAGCGCCTGGGGAAGACTTTCCACGACGCGGATCGCGAGATCGAGACGCGGACCGGCGTGTCGGTCGCCGTGATCTTCGACATCGAAGGCGAGGCCGGATTCCGCAAGCGCGAAGCCGAGGTCATCGAGCAGATGACTGCGCTGGACGACATCGTACTGGCGACCGGGGGCGGCGCGGTACTCGATGCCCGGAACCGCGAGCATCTCAAGAACCGGGGCTTCGTGATCTACCTGCACGCCCTCCCGGCGGTGCTGTGGACGCGCACTCGCACCGACAAGTCGCGGCCGCTGCTCCAGGGAGGGGACCCGCGCGAGCGGCTCGAATCGCTGTACGCGGTCCGCGATCCGCTGTACCGCGATGTCGCCGACCTGGTGGTGGAAACCGGGCGCCAGGGCATCGGCCCCCTGATCACGCATGTGCTGGCGCGAATCGGCGAAGCATGCAAACTCTCAGCGTAGCGCTCGGCGAGCGCTCCTACCCGATTCACGTCGGGACCGGGCTGCTCGGCCGCGCCGATCTTGTCCTCCCGGTCCTTTCGCGAAAGACCGTGGCCGTTGTGAGCAACGTCACCGTCGCTCCACTCTTCATGGACCGCGTCGCGGGCGCGCTCGTCCGCGAAGGCGTAGAAGTCGTGCGGATCGTTCTGCCGGACGGCGAAGACCATAAGGACTGGCGGACGCTCAACTCGGTCTTCGACGTGCTGCTGGAGAAGCGGTGCGGCCGCGACACGACTCTCGTCGCGCTGGGCGGTGGAGTCATCGGAGATCTGGCCGGATTCGCCGCGGCCATCTATCAGCGAGGAGTGAGCTACGTCCAGTTGCCCACCACGCTCCTGTCGCAGGTCGACTCGTCCGTGGGAGGCAAGACCGCGATCAACCATCCGCTCGGCAAGAACATGATCGGCGCCTTTCATCAGCCCCGCCTCGTGCTCGCCGACATGGACGCGCTGAAGACGCTTCCCGAGCGCGAATTGCGCTCTGGAGTCGCCGAAGTCATCAAGCACGGTCTCGTGCGGGACGCCGCGTTCTTCGCTTGGCTCGAATCGAACATCGAGCGGCTGCTCGCCCGCGACGCCGAAGCCCTGGAGCATGCGGTGCTGCGCTCGGTCGAGATCAAGGCGGACATTGTCCACCAGGACGAGCGCGAAAGCGGGCTGCGCAAGGTGCTCAATTTCGGCCACACCTTCGGACACGCGATCGAGACTGGCTCGGGCTACGGTACCTGGCTTCACGGCGAAGCCGTCGCGGCCGGCATGGCCATGGCAGCCGACCTGTCGCGCCAGCTCGGCTATCTCTCTGAAGCGGACACGGGCAGGATCCGGTCGCTGCTACAGCGCGCCGGCCTTCCCGTCGCCTCGAAAGGCATTGCCCCCGAGCGTATGCAGCAGCTCATGAGCGTGGACAAGAAAGTGAAGGAAGGGCGTATCCACTTCGTCGTACTCGAGCGCCTCGGCGCCGCGACGCTGAGGGACGACGTTCCGCGTGCGGCCCTCGACCGGACGCTAGCTCGCTTTGCGGCTTGAGTTACCCGTGGATGGCCGGATGCTGCTTTGCAGCATCCGGCGAACACAGGTATAGTCAAAGACCTGGTTTGCTTTGGGCGCACTTGAGCGCCCGCGGCCTTTTCGTCGAGAACCAACGTGAGTCAGAGCTGCCGCCCCGAGCCTCAGGGCCTGTACCACCCTGCCAACGAGCACGACGCCTGCGGCGTCGGATTTGTCGCCCATATCAAGGGTAAGAAATCCCACGCCATCGTCGAGCAGGGGCTGACGGTTCTGCGCAACCTGACCCATCGGGGCGCCGTCGGCTGGGACCCCAAGCTGTCGGACGGGGCGGGCTGCCTGATCCAGATTCCGGATCGCTTCTTCCGCGAGGAGCTGGCCAGGCAGGGGGTGAAGCTCCCGGTGGCGGGCCAGTACGGCGTGGGCATGGTGTTTCTGCCGCGCGACCCGGCGTCGCGTCTCGCCTGCGAGTACGAGATCGAGCGCGCCATCAAGGACGAGGGGCAGGTGCTGCTTGGCTGGCGCGATGTCCCCGTGGACAACAGCGACCTCGCCGAGCCCGCCAAGCGCCTCGAGCCGGTGATCCGGCAGGTGTTCATCGGGCGCGGCAAGCGCGTGACGGTGACCGACGCCCTCGAGCGCAAGCTCTACATCATCCGCAAGAGCTCGGGCCACGCCATCCAGACCTTGAAGCTCAGGCACGGAAAGGAGTTCTACGTGCCGACGATGTCCGCGCGCACCATCTGCTACAAGGGCATGTTGCTCGCGCACCAGGTCGGCGAATACTACAGGGACCTGCAGGACCCGCGCGTCGAGTCGGCCCTGGCGCTGGTGCACCAGCGGTTCTCCACCAACACCTTCCCGTCGTGGGACCTCGCGCACCCGTTCCGGCTGATCTGCCACAACGGCGAGATCAACACGCTGCGCGGCAACGTCAACTGGATCAGGGCGCGCCAAGGCGCGATCTCGAGCCCGGTGCTCGGCAAGGACCTCGACAAGATCTGGCCCCTCATCTACGACGGCCAGTCGGACTCGGCGTCCTTCGACAACGCGCTCGAGCTCCTCGTGATGGGCGGCTACTCGGTCGCCCACGCCATGATGATGATGATCCCCGAGGCGTGGGAGAACCACACCCTCATGGACCCGGCGCGGCGCGCCTTCTACGAGTATCACGCGGCGATGATGGAGCCCTGGGACGGTCCGGCGTCGATCGCCTTCACCGACGGCCGCCAGATCGGCGCCACGCTCGACCGCAACGGGCTGAGGCCGTCACGGTACATCGTCACCGACGACGACCTGGTGATCATGGGTTCGGAGTGCGGCTGCCTGCCCGTGCCGGAAGAGAAGGTCGTCAAGAAGTGGCGCCTTCAGCCCGGCAAGATGTTCCTCGTCGACCTCGAGAAAGGAAAGATCATCGACGACAAGGAGCTCAAGGAATCGCTCGCGGGCGCGAAGCCGTATCCGGAGTGGATCGAGCGCATCCGCGTCAAGCTCGACGAGGTCGAAACGGAGAAGACGCCGCCGCTGAAGAGCCGGGTAGCGCTGCTCGACCGTCAACAGGCGTTCGCCTACACGCAGGAAGACACCAAGTTCATCATGGTGCCGATGGCGCAGAACGGCGAGGAGCCGGTCGGCTCCATGGGGAACGACTCGCCGCTCGCGGTCCTGTCGAACAAGGACAAGACCCTCTACCATTACTTCAAGCAGCTGTTCGCGCAGGTCACCAACCCGCCGATCGACCCGATCCGGGAGGAGCTGGTCACCTCGCTCGTCTCCTTCATCGGTCCCAAGCCGAATCTGCTTGGTATCGACGAGATGAATCCGCCGCTCCGGCTCGAGGTCTCGCAGCCGGTGCTGGATTTCTTCGAGATGGAGAAGATCCGGCATATCGAGCGCTACACCGGCGGCAAGTTCCGCTCGCACGAGCTGGACATCACCTATCCGATCGCCTGGGGCAAGGAAGCGGTCGAGGCGCGCCTGGCGTCGCTGTGCGCCCAGGCCGAGGACGCGGTGCGCGGCGGCTATTCGATCATCGTCATCTCGGACCGGCTGATCGAGCGCGAGCGCGTGGCCATTCCGGCGCTGCTCGCGGTCTCGGCGATCCACCAGCATCTCGTCACGAAGGGCCTGCGCACCAGCGCGGGCCTGGTAGTCGAGACAGGCTCGGCGCGCGAAGTGCATCATTTTGCGCTGCTCGGCGGATACGGCGCCGAAGCGGTCCACCCGCATCTCGCCATGGAAACGCTGCTCGACCTCGCGGCCAAGGGCCTGCTCGGGCCGGAGATCGACGGCAAGAAGGCGATCAAGAACTTCGTCAAGGCGATCGGCAAGGGGCTGAAGAAAGTGATGTCCAAGATGGGCATCTCGACCTACATGTCGTATACCGGCGCGCAGATCTTCGAGGCCGTTGGCCTGGCTCGCTCGATGGTCGGCAAGTATTTCACCGGGACCACGTCCTCGATCGAAGGCATCGACATGTTCCAGGTCGCCGAGGAAGCGATCCGCATCCACAAGGCCGCGTTCGACGAGGACGACCCGGTGCTGGCGACCATGCTCGACGCGGGCGGAGAGTACGCCTGGCGCGTGCGCGGCGAGGAGCATATGTGGACGCCGGATGCGATCGCCAAGCTGCAGCAGTCCTCGCGCGAGAACTCTCCGCAGGCGTACAAGGAATACGCGGCGATCATCAACGACCAGTCGCGGCGCCACATGACCTTCCGCGGGCTGTTCGAGTTCCGCTTCGCGCCGGCGCCCGTGCCGATCGAGGAGGTCGAGCCGGCCGCCGAGATCGTCAAACGCTTCTCGACCGGGGCGATGTCGCTCGGCTCGATCTCGACCGAGGCGCATGCCACGCTCGCGGTCGCGATGAACCGCATCGGCGGCAAGTCGAACACTGGCGAGGGTGGCGAGGACCGCAAGCGCTACGCCCCGGTCAAGGCGGGCGAGTCGCTGCTCTCGAGGCTCGGTGCGAACCGCGTCGCGCACGACATCGAGCTGAAAGAGGGCGACGTCCTCAAGTCGAAGATCAAGCAGGTCGCCTCCGGGCGCTTCGGCGTGACCGCCGAATACCTCGCGAGCGCGGAGCAGATCCAGATCAAGATGGCGCAGGGAGCGAAGCCCGGCGAGGGCGGCCAGCTGCCGGGCCGCAAGGTGTCGGAGTACATCGCCGAGATTCGCTACTCGACCCCGGGCGTGGAGCTGATCTCGCCCCCGCCGCACCACGACATCTACTCGATCGAGGACCTGGCGCAGCTGATCCATGACCTCAAGAACGCGAACCCGCGGGCGTCGATATCGGTGAAGCTCGTGTCGGAAGTCGGCGTCGGCACCGTGGCGGCGGGCGTGTCCAAGGCCAAATCGGATCACGTCACCATCTCGGGTCACGACGGCGGCACCGGCGCATCGCCCTGGTCGTCGATCAAGCACGCGGGCACGCCCTGGGAGCTGGGCCTCGCCGAAACGCAGCAGACCCTCGTGCTCAACCGCCTGCGCGGCCGCATCGCAGTGCAGGTCGACGGCCAGATCAAGACCGGCCGGGACGTCGTGATCGGCGCGATCCTCGGCGCTGACGAATTCGGCTTCGCGACCGCGCCGCTCGTCGTGAGCGGGTGCATCATGATGCGCAAGTGCCACCTCAATACCTGCCCGGTCGGCGTCGCGACCCAGGACCCGGTGCTGCGGAAGAAATTCTCGGGCAAGCCGGAATACGTGGTGAACTACTTCTTCCTGGTCGCCGAGGAAGCGCGCGAGCTGATGGCGAAGCTCGGCGTGCGCAGGTTCAGCGACCTGATCGGCCGTACCGACCTGCTCGACACCAAGAAGGGTATCGAGCACTGGAAGGCGAAGGGCCTCGATTTCTCGCGCATCTTCCACATGCCCGACATGCCAGCCGAGGTCGCGCGCTACAACTCCGAGAAGCAGAGCCACGGCCTGGAGAAGGCGCTCGACAACCGGCTGATCCAGCTCTCGCAGGCGGCGCTCGAGCGCGGCGAGAAGGTCGCGATCGACATGCCGATCAGGAACGGCAACCGCACCGTCGGCACGATGCTGTCGAACGAGATCGCGTGCCGCTACGGTCACGGCGGGCTGCCCGACGGCACCATCCACGTCCGTTTCGCAGGATCCGCGGGCCAGAGCTTCGGCGCGTTCCTCGCGAAGGGCGTGACGCTGGAAGTGATAGGCGACACCAACGACTACTGCGGCAAGGGATTGTCGGGCGGGCGCATCATCGTCGCGCCCTCGCCCAAGTTCCGAGGAGAGCCGACCGAGAACATCATCACCGGCAACGTCGTGCTGTACGGCGCAATCGCCGGCGAAGCGTACTTCCGCGGCGTCGCGGGCGAGCGCTTCGCGGTGCGCAACTCGGGTGCGACCGCCGTCGTCGAGGGCGTCGGCGACCACGGCTGCGAGTACATGACGGGTGGAACCGTCGCGGTGCTCGGGATCACCGGGCGCAACTTCGCGGCCGGTATGTCGGGCGGCATCGCCTACGTGCTCGACCTCGACCGGGAGTTCGCCAGGCGCTGCAATACGGCGATGGTGGACCTCGAGCCCGTGCTCTCCGAATCCGAGCAGCAGGGCAAGGTCGCCGGCCATCTGTGGCACCGCGGCCAGACCGACGAGGCGATCCTGAAGGATCTGATCGACCGCCATGCGCGACTCACGGGCAGCAGGCGCGCGAGGGAGATCCTGGAAAAGTGGGCGGAATACCGCGCGCGCTTCGTCAAGATCTTCCCGAAGGAGTACCGGCGCGCGCTGGGCGAGCTCGCGGCCGCACAGAAGAAGGCGGCGGCCTGATGGGGAAGGTCACGGGCTTCCTCGAGTACCAGCGCCTCGCGGAAGCGACCGAAGACAAGGAGCTGCGGAAGAAGCACTACCGCGAGTTCGTCCTGCACCTCACCGACGAGGAAGCCCGGATCCAGGGCGCGCGCTGCATGGACTGCGGCACGCCCTTCTGCATGTCGGGCTGCCCGGTCAGCAACATCATTCCCGACTGGAACGACCTCGTCTGGAAGCAGGACTGGAAGCGTGCGATCGAGACGCTGCATTCGACCAACAACTTTCCGGAATTCACCGGGCGGGTTTGCCCCGCACCCTGCGAGGAGGCGTGCGTGCTGCGCATCAACGCCGAACCGGTGGGGATCAAGTCGATCGAGCACGCCATCGTCGACAAGGCGTGGGAGTCGGGGTTGGTGAAGCCGCAGCCGGCGCACCACCGCAGCGGCAAGAAGGTCGCGGTGGTGGGCTCGGGGCCCGCAGGCCTCGCCTGCGCGCAGCAGCTCGCCCGCGCCGGGCACGAGGTCACCGTCTTTGAAAAGAACGACCGCATAGGCGGCCTGCTCCGCTACGGGATACCGGATTTCAAGATGGAGAAATCGCTGATCGACCGGCGCCTGGCTCAGATGCACGCAGAGGGCGTGAGCTTCCGCTCCGGCGTGTTCGTCGGCAAGGAACGGCCGGGCAAGGGCGTGACCGATTGGGCGACCGAGGTGCTCCCACCGGAGAGAGTCCTGGCGGAGTTCGATGCCGTCGTGCTCTCGGGCGGTTCCGAGCAGCCGCGCGATCTGCCCATCCCCGGCCGCTCGCTCGACGGAGTGCACTACGCGATGGAGTTCCTGCCTCTTCAGAACAGGCGCGTTGCCGGCGACCGGGGCGTCCCCGAGCTGTGGGCGAGCGGCAAGCAGGTCGTCGTGATCGGCGGCGGCGACACGGGCAGCGACTGCGTCGGCACGTCCAACCGCCACGGCGCCAGGTCGGTCACGCAGTTCGAGCTGCTGCCGATGCCCCCCGATCCCGAGAACAATCCCGTCTGGCCCTACTGGCCGACGCGCCTGCGCACTTCATCATCCCACGAGGAAGGCGTGACGCGCGACTGGTCCATCGCCACGAAGGAATTCGTCGGAGAAAACGGCAGAGTGAAGGCCCTGAGGACGATCAGGCTCGAATGGAAGGACGGCAGGGTGAGCGAGGTGTCGGGCTCGGAGGCGGTCTTGCCGGCGGACCTCGTCCTGCTCGCAATGGGCTTCGTCTCGCCGGTGCAATCGGTGCTCGACGCGTTCGGAGTGCAAAAGGATGCGCGCGGCAACGCCAAGGCGAGCACCGAAGGCAAGGGCTGCTACGCGACTTCCGTTCCCAAGGTGTTCACCGCGGGCGACATGCGCCGCGGTCAGTCCCTGGTTGTCTGGGCGATCCGTGAAGGCCGCCAATGCGCCAGGGCGGTAGACGAATTTCTGACCGGATTCTCCGAACTCCCGCGCTGACGTGGCGGGGCTGCTACATCTGTCGCGCGGCGGCGACGGAGCGGGCCGGGGCGAACGCTGCGCGCCCCCCCTGCCTGGGCGCCGCAATAGGTCGATGGTGCATTACCTGGTTCCGGAACGAGTGCCTCTTGGTGGCGACGACGGGCCAGTAGCCGTAGTACGGACCGTATGCGGAGTAGTAGGGATCCATTCCCGCGTAGTCGCAGTCGACCCGGCGGTCGCGCAGGCATTGCTGGTACCAGGAGTCCGCGGCCGCCTGCACCTGCGCATCCGCCGCGCCCCGCACATAGCGCTCCGCGTCCAGCTTCCGCTCCAGGCGGTCGATTTTCTCGGCGAGCGCACTCTCGTTAGCGCTCGGGACCCGCGCTTGTGTCAGCGCGTCATCGGTGCCGATTATCGAGAGTCTCGAGGCCTTCGGGTCTAGCTGGGTCGCCTTGGCGTTGGCGGGCGCCTCGTTGGAGTAGTTGACCACGCCCTTCTCGTCGACCCACTTGTACACTTGCGCGAGCAGAGGTGGCGCCGCGAAAGCGAGTGCCGAAGCCAGAGCCGATGATAGTATGAGCCGGCGCACGAACGTTAACGACCTTCGTCTTCGGTGAGATTACACCTTTTCTCACCCGCGGGTCCGTACACCGCGGGCAAGCCGTGCTAACATCACGCATCCAGCTGAATTCACTCCGGTTTTCGTGAATATCGTCATCCTCGCCGCAGGGGTGGGCAAGCGCATGCAGTCGCGCACTCCGAAGGTACTGCACGCGCTGGCAGGCCGGCCGCTCCTCTGGCACGTCCTCGACACGGCAAAGCAGCTCGCGCCGAAGACGGTCTGCGTCGTCTATGGCCACGGGGGCGAGGCCGTGCGCGAGGCGCTGGGAGACAACGGGGCGGTCTGGGTGCTGCAGCAGCCCCAGATGGGGACCGGCCATGCGGTGATGCAAGCGGTTCCGCACCTAGACGAACGCTGGCCGACACTGGTCCTCTACGGCGATGTTCCCCTCATCCGATCCGAGACGCTCGCGCGCCTGATCGAGGCGGCGGGGAAGGGAGTCGGGGTTCTCACCGCGACGCTCGACAACCCCGCCGGCTACGGGCGCATCCTGCGCAAGGGCAACCGAGTGCTGGGCATCGTCGAGGAGAAGGACGCGAGCGCGAAGCAGCGCGAGCTGCGCGAGATCAACACTGGGATCATCGTAGCGCCCACCAAGAAGTTGAAGGGCTGGCTCGCGAGGTTGCGGAACAACAACGCGCAGAAAGAATACTACCTCACCGACATTGTCACGCTGGCGACCAGGGAGCGGGTGCCCGTGGCCGCGATCCAGGCTGGGGACGCCTGGGAGACGCTGGGCGTGAACAGCAGACCGCAGCTTGCGGAGCTCGAGCGCTTCCATCAGCGCAGGCTGGCCACGGCGCTGCTGGACAAGGGAACGATGATCGCCGATCCTTCGCGCTGCGACGTGCGCGGCAGCCTCGTGTGCGGAGCGGACGTGTCGATCGACGTCAACTGCGTTTTCGAGGGCGAGGTCAGGCTCGGCGACGGGACCGCCGTCGGCGCAAACTGCGTGCTGAGGAACGTGAGCGTGGGACCGGGGACTCGCATCGAGCCCTTCTGCTACCTCGAGGACGCGGACATCGGCGCCGACTGCCACATAGGTCCCTACGCTCGCCTTCGGCCCGGAACGCGCTCGCAGCTCGCCGCGCAGGTGCACATCGGAAACTTCGTCGAGATCAAGGCGAGCACCATAGGCGAGGGTTCCAAGGCCAATCACCTGGCCTACATCGGCGACAGCGAGGTCGGACGGAACGTCAACGTGGGTGCGGGTACGATCGTGTGCAACTACGACGGCGCGAACAAGCACCGCACCGTCATCGAAGACGACGTCTTCATAGGGTCGGACACCCAGCTGGTTGCGCCGGTCCGCGTGGGCCGGGGCGCGACCTTGGGCGCCGGCACGACTCTCACGAAGGACGCCCCGCCTGGAGAGCTCACGCTTTCGCGAGCCAAGCAGGTGAGCGTCCCGGGCTGGAAGCGGCCGGTCAAGATCAAGAAATAGAGGCGAACGTGTGCGGAATCGTCGGAGCGGTTGCGAAGCGTAACGTCGTTCCCATCCTCATCGAGGGGCTGAAGCGGCTGGAGTACCGCGGCTACGATTCCGCCGGGATCGCCGTGATGGACGGCAAGCCGGGCCGTACGGCGCTCCAGCGGGTGCGCTCGACCGGCCGCGTCGCGGAGCTGGAGAAGCTCGCGGGAGCGCAGGGAATCTCGGGCGAGGTCGGCATCGCGCACACGCGCTGGGCGACCCACGGCGTGCCCTCGGAGAGGAACGCGCACCCCCACACCTCGGGTGGCGTATCGGTGGTGCATAACGGCATCATCGAGAACCACGAGGAGATGCGCAAGCGCCTGCGCGCCAAGGGCTACGAGTTCGTATCCGATACCGACACCGAGGTGATCGCGCACCTGGTGCATTCGAACCTGCAGTCGGGCGCGAAGCTCTTCGACGCGGTGAAGAAGAGCGTCGTTGAGCTGGTTGGCGCCTACGCGATCGCGGTGGTGAGCGAGTCGGACCCGTCGCGGCTGGTGGTCGCGCGGCACGGCGCCCCCCTACTCCTCGGCCTCGGGAACGGCGAGAATTTCGCCGCTTCCGACACGTCCGCGCTCGTCCAGGTCACGCAGCGGATCATCTATCTCGAGGACGGCGACTGCGCCGAGATCGAGCTCGCGGGCGTGCGCATCGCCGACGCGAAGGGGAACGCGGTCGAGCGTCCCGTCCATCTCAGCCAGCTTACCGCCGACGCGGTCGAGCTCGGCCAGTATCGCCACTACATGCAGAAAGAGATCTTCGAGCAGCCGATGGCAGTTGCGAACACCCTGGAGATGGTCACAGGCGCGCAGTCGGTGTCGCCGCAGCTCTTCGGCGCGGACGCCGAGCGCGTCCTGCGCGACGTCGACTCGGTGCTGATCCTCGCCTGCGGCACGAGCTATCACGCGGGAATGGTCGCGCGTTACTGGATCGAGGGCCTCGCCGGGATACCCTGCAACGTCGAGATCGCAAGCGAATACCGCTACCGCGAGTCGGTGCCGAACCCCAGGGGGCTGGTGGTCACCGTGTCCCAGTCGGGCGAGACCGCCGACACGATCGCCGCCCTGCAGTACGCCAAGTCGCTGGGACACCGCTATTCGCTGTCGATCTGCAACGTTCCCGAGTCGGCGCTGGTGCGCGCCTCCGACCTTCGCTTCCTCACGCGCGCCGGGCCGGAGATCGGCGTCGCGTCGACCAAGGCGTTCACGACCCAGCTCGCGGCGCTGGTGCTGCTCACCATGATCCTCGCCAAGATCCGCGGCAGGCTGCCGGCCGACCGCGAGAGCGCGGTGCTGCAGTCGCTGCGCCACCTGCCGCGGGCGCTGGAGAGCGTGCTGCACTTGGAGCCGCAGCTGAGGATGTGGTCGGAAAAGTTCGCCCAGCTCGAGCACGCCCTGTTTCTCGGAAGAGGCATTCACTATCCCATCGCGATGGAGGGAGCGCTCAAGCTCAAGGAGATCTCCTACATCCATGCCGAGGCCTACGCCGCCGGGGAGCTCAAGCACGGGCCTCTCGCGCTCGTCGACAAGCGGATGCCGGTGATCGCGATCGCGCCGAAAGACGCGCTGCTCGAGAAGCTCAAGTCGAATCTCCAAGAAGTGCGCGCCCGCGGGGGCGAGCTGCACGTGCTCGCGGACCAGGACACGCGCATGGTCGCGACCGAGGGCGTCCACGTGATCCGCATGCCCGACCACGCGGGGATGCTCTCGCCGATCCTGCACACCGTGCCGCTGCAGCTGCTCGCCTACCACACGGCGCTCGAGCGCGGAAACGACGTCGACAAGCCGAGGAACCTGGCGAAGTCCGTTACCGTCGAATAGGAGGGCGGGGCAGCGCCCGCCCTTGATTCTGTTCCGTCCGACCCGAGGGCGTTTGACCAATGTCAAACGCGCGCTCGCGCATTCGCGTAAAAGAGACGGTAGCCGTGGACACGCACACACACACGCACTCATCTCGCGGTACGGGCAACAGCGCAGTCGATCCCGTGTGCGGCATGTCAGTCGAGATGAATACCGCAAAGCACACCCACAGCTTCGGCGGATCGACCTGGTATTTCTGCAGCAAGCACTGCCTAGACAGGTTTTCCGCCGACCCGAGGCACTACGCCGCCGCGGATCAGGAGCCGGCGCCGACTGCGGTGCCGGGCGAGAGCTACACCTGCCCGATGCACCCGGAGGTCCGCAGCGCGACGCCGGGCAATTGCCCCAAGTGCGGCATGGCGCTCGTCCCGGTCGCGGGCGCCAAGGAGGACGACTCGGAGCTGCGGAGCATGACGCGGCGCTTCTGGGTGAGCGCGGCGCTGACGCTGCCACTGGCGGTCATCGCCATGGCGCCCTATTTCGGGCTCAAGCAGCCTTTCGGGATTCCCATGCACTTGCGGATGTATCTCGAGCTCGCGCTCGGCACGCCCGTCGTGCTCTGGGGCGGCTGGCCGTTCTTCCGCAAGCTCGCGCTTTCGATCGCGAACCGCAGTCCGAACATGTACACGTTGATCGGCCTGGGCGTCGCGCTCGGCTGGCTGTTCAGCGTCGCGGCGGTGTTCGCCCCGGGCCTCTTCCCGCAGGAATTCCGGGAGGAGAGCGGGCAAGTGGGAGCCTACTTCGAGGCGGCCGCGGTGATCGTAACGCTGGTGCTGCTCGGGGAGGTCATGCAGCTGCGCGCGCTCGGCGAAACGAGGCGCGCGTTGCGTGAGCTGCTCGCGCTCGCGCCCAACACGGCGACGCGCATCGAGGCCGATGGGCGCGAGGTCGAGGTGCTTCTCGCCGAAGTCCAGGTCGGCGACCGGCTGCGCGTGCGCCCCGGGGAGAAGGTGCCCGTGGACGGAACATGCCTCGAAGGGTCTTCCAACGTGGACGAATCGATGATCACCGGTGAGCCCGTTCCCGTGCCGAAGAAATCCGGCGACCGGCTGACCGGCGCGACGATCAACGGCAGGGGAACGCTGGTTGTCCGTGCCGAGCGGGTCGGCGCGGAGACGCTGCTTTCGCAGATCGTGCACATGGTGGCGCAGGCGCAGCGCACGCGCGCGCCGGTGCAGCGTCTCGCCGATCTCGTTGCCGCGTACTTCGTCGAGGCTGTGATCACGGTCGCGGTCGTGACCGCGACCGTGTGGTGGTTCCTCGGGCCCGAGCCCAGGCTCACCTACGCGGTCGTCAACGCGGTCGCAGTGCTGATCATTGCCTGTCCCTGCGCAGTGGGTCTGGCGACGCCGATCTCGATCACGGTGGCGATGGGCCAGGGGGCAAAGAACGGGATCCTGTTCCGAAACGCCGAAGCCGTGGAGAAGCTGCGCGAGATCGATACCCTGGTTGTCGACAAGACGGGCACGCTGACGCTCGGTAGCCCGCGGCTCGTTGATCTCGTCGTCGACGGAGTCGCCGAGAACGAGGGGCTGCAGCTCATCGCGAGCCTCGAGCGCGCGAGCGAGCATCCGCTCGCCCAGGCGATTGTCAGGGGCGCGGAAGAGCGCGGCCTGCGCCTGTCGCCCGTCGAGAAATTCGAGTCCGTTACGGGCCAGGGCGTACGCGGGGAGATCGGCGGACGAAGGATCGTGGTCGGAAGCCGCCGTTTCATGGAGTCGCAGGGCGCTGTACCGGGATCGCTTTCCGGCAAGGCCGATGCGCTCCGGTCGCAAGGCAAGACCGTGCTCTACGCCGCAGCCGACGGCCGCACGGTCGCTGTGGTCGCCGTCGCCGATCCCATCAAGGAAACCACGCCCGAGGCGATCAGGGCACTGCAATTCGAAGGCGTCCGCGTCGTCATGCTTTCGGGCGACTCGCGCAAGACCGCAGAATCGGTCGGCCGGCAACTCGGCATCGACGAGGTGATCGCCGAGGTGCTGCCCGCGCAGAAAGTCGAGGCGATCAAGCGGCTACAGGGGCAGCGGCGCGCGGTGGCCATGGCCGGCGATGGCATCAACGACGCGCCCGCGCTCGCGCAAGCGAATGTCGGCATTGCGATGGGCACGGGGACCGACGTTGCGATCGAGAGCGGCGGCGTGACCCTGGTGAAGGGCGACCTGCGCGGCATCGTCAAGGCGGTCCGCCTGTCGCGCGCCACCATGCGCAACGTCAAGCAGAACCTGTTTTTCGCCTTGGTCTACAACGCGCTCGGCGTGCCGCTGGCCGCGGGCGTTCTTTACCCCGTTTTCGGGTTGCTGCTGTCGCCGATCTTCGCCGGTGCCGCGATGGCCTCGAGCTCCGTGTCGGTCGTGACCAACGCGCTGCGCCTGCGCCGGGTGAAACTTTGAACCGACGTCGTTAAGGAGGAGCCATGAACATCCGCACTCTCAAGTTGTTCGCCTGCATCGCCTTCGCAGGACTGCCCTCTCTCGTCCCTGCTCACGTCAGCGACGAGACCCAGACGGCCGCGGGACTGAGAGTGGACCTCGGCATCGTGCCCGCGGAGACCCTCCGCGGCCGCCCCGAGGAAGACGCCGTGCGCCAGATGCACGGCGGCCTGCCGTCTGGCAAGTCGATGTACCACGTGATGGTGGCGATCTTCGACACAAGAACTGGGCAGCGGGTCACCAACGCCCAGGTAAGGGCGCGCGTCGAAGAGGTCGGCCTGACCAGCGAGGAGAAGGCGCTCCAGCCGATGCAGGTGGCGAACGCGGTGACTTACGGCAATTTCTTCCGCATGGCGGGCTCGGGCACCTTCCGCATCACGGTGCAGATCCGGCTGCCGGACACCACGAGCACGACCGAGCTGCGGTTCGAGCACCGGCACCCCTAGCGGATGATGAGGGCCGGCACCTTGCAGCCGGCCAGCACCTTGGACGCGACCGATCCGAGCAGCAGATTGCCGAGCGCGCTGTGGCCGCGCGATCCGAGCACAATCAGCGAGAACTTGCCTTTTTTCGCGTAGGTCGCGATACGCTCCCCGGCGTCCCCCACCATCTGCACCTCCTTGTAGGGCACCTTGGCGCGGCCCAGGATTCGTTTGGACGCGGCCAGAGCCTTCCGGGTCTGCTCGCTGTGGTAGCGGCGGACTATACTCGGCCCCAGGGCCGCCGCGGCCCGTCCGGGAAGCGGGGGCCGCACGTGGATCAGGTGGATTTCGGGCTTGGCCCCGAGGAGGTCAAGATGCTTGACGACGTAGGCGACGGTGCGCCGGGTATGCTCCGACCCGTCTGCTGCGATGAGTATCTTCACTATGGTCCCTTGGCGTGCGCGCGCG
>Ga0335085_10001627_pt1 | contig 46069 bp, 30 predicted proteins | sample Lox_Sample_45_FD_206712 | JGI IMG/M metagenome (GOLD analysis project Ga0335085, IMG submission 206712) | Soil microbial communities from Loxahatchee National Wildlife Refuge, Florida, United States - Lox_Sample_4.5 | ecosystem: Environmental > Terrestrial > Soil > Wetlands | place: USA...
CGCGTGCTCTTGGTCCGATCGCTCCATCGGCTTCTTCCACGGCGCGCTCGCCGTCAGGTAGCCATCCGTCTCCGCCACCAGGAGCCACAGACTCTTGAGCGCTTCTGAGAAGTTCAATTCTTCAAAGGCCGGCCCAAATGCTGCAATTGCGGCCTCTGCGTTCCGGCGCAGTGCCGACTCTGCTGACGTTTCCGCATCTGCTCCCGGCAGAACGCCGCCAAAATACTTGTGCACCATATTCACGACGCGGCTCACAAGGTTTCCGTAGCCATTGGCCAGGTCGCCGTTGTACCGCTGAACGAGGGCGTCAAACGAAAAATTTCCGTCCTGCCCGAATGGAATCTCGCGCAGCAGGAAGTACCGCAGCGCATCCGCGCCCAGCACTTCGTGAATCGTTTCCGCGCGCACGATGTTTCCTCGCGATTTCGACATTTTTCCCTGGTCGAAGAGCAGCCAACCGTTGGCCCGCACCGAGCGCGGAGTCGCGATTCCCGCGGCCATCAGAAATGCCGGCCAGTACACGCAATGGAACCGGCTGATCTCTTTCCCGATCAAGTGAATGTCTGCCGGCCAGAACTTTTTGAACCTTTGGTCGTCTTCGGAGCCGTATCCAAGCGCGGTAATATAGTTCGCCAAAGCATCCAGCCACACATACACCACATGCTTTTCGTCGCCCGGAACCGGAATGCCCCACGAAAAACTCGTCCGGCTCACCGAGAGGTCCTTCAACCCGCTGCGCACAAAGCTAATCACTTCGCGCCGCGTCGACTCCGGCCCCATGAACTCGGGATTTGCCTCGTAAAACTCCAGGAGCTTGCGCTCAAACGCGGAGAGCTTGAAGAAATAGTTCTCCTCGCTCACCGTTTCCGTCGGACGGCCGCAATCGGGGCACGGAGTTCCTGGCGGCCCGTCGACGTACGCCTCGTCGAAGACGCAATACTGTCCTGTGTATGAGCCTTTGTAGATATAGCCCTTGTCGCGCAGCGTTGTGAACAGATGTTGCACGCCGCGAACGTGCCGAGGCTCAGTGGTGCGGATAAAGTCGTCGTAAGTGAGCCCCAGGCGGTCCCACAATCCGCGAAATTCGCTCGACACTTTCGTCGCGAACTCCTGCGGCGAGCATCCGGCGGCCTTGGCTGAGCGCTCGATTTTTTGCCCATGCTCGTCGGTTCCCGTCAAAAACCACGTTTCTTTCCCCAGCGCGCGCTTGCGGCGCGCAATCGCATCGCACACGATCGTCGAGTACGCATGACCAAGGTGAGGCCGCGCATTGACGTAGTAAATCGGCGTGGTCAGGTAGAAGCGGGTTGGATTTGATGCTGTTTCGGTCATGGCGAGCGTTCCGTTCAAACAGAAGAAGAAACGGCGTGATCGGTAATCATCTTTCATTTTAAGGCATTGCGCTTCAAGGGCCGTCTCGCGCTCTTTTCGTCTCCGAGTGCCGCTGCCGACGAATCTGCCTGACCGCAGATGCTAAAATCACTAGGAAAATCAAGCACTTTTCTGAGGCTCATCGCGTGGTTCTCGAACTCGAAAGACGGCTCGCAGATCGCCTTCGCGCCGTCCTCAAGGAAAAATACGATCTGGAGATCAGCTCAATCCCCCTTGAGACGCCGCCCGAACTGCGCCTCGGGGAAATCGCGACGCCCATAGCTTTTGAGTTGGCGCGCAAGTTGCGCAAGGCGCCCAAAATCATCGCGCAGGAGATCGTCACCGCATTAGGTGCAGTCAACGGCTTCACCAGATTCGAAGTTGCGGGTGCGGGTTACATCAACGCGTACCTCGACCGGGCCGTTGCCGCGCAACTGGTCGTTTCCGCCGATGCCAATCCATTGTCCCAGCGTGGGCACGCCCTTGTGGAGCATACTTCGATCAATCCCAACAAGGCCGCGCACATCGGACATTTGCGGAACGCGATTCTGGGAGACACGTTCGTCCGGCTGGTGCGCGCCGCAGGCTACAAGGTCGACGTGCAGAACTACATCGACAACACAGGTGTTCAAGTCGCGGATGTCGTGGTCGGCTTTCTGCATCTCGAAAATAAATCGCCTGCCGACGTTCGCGCGCTCTTCGCGGAGTTAGCGCGCAATGGCCAGCGCATCGACTACTACTGCTGGGACCTCTATGCCCGCACCTCTCAGTGGTATCCCGAAGGAACTTTCGAAGAACAGGCCGCGCGGAAAAGGTTGCGTCTCGACACGCTTCACCTCATCGAGCAGGGCAGCAATCCTACCGCTGAGATCGCCGACCTCATTTCGACCGCCGTTCTCCGCCGCCACCTCGAAACCATGCTCCGCCTCGGAATCGAGTATGACTTCCTCCCTCGCGAGAGCGAAATTCTAGCCCTGAAATTCTGGGAAGCGGCCTTCGAAAAGCTGAAGAAGTCCGGCGTTCTTTACTTCGAGAATAAAGGCAAGAACAAAGGTTGCTGGGTGATGACGCGCCCCGGCTCGGAAGCGACCGAGGAGACCGACGAAGATGCGAAAGTCATCGTCCGCTCCAACGGCACCGTCACATACGTCGGTAAAGACATTGCCTATCACCTCTGGAAGTTCGGGCTCCTCGGCAAGGACTTCGGCTACAAGCGTTTTTTTACCTATCCCGATCACGAGTGCTGGATCTCCGCTGAGACGGGCGAGCAAAACCATCCCCACTTCGGCGGCGCAACCGCCATCTACAACGTGATCGATGCGCGGCAGTCGGACCCGCAGGCCAATGTCATCCAGGCGCTCCGCGGCATGGGATACACCGACCAAGCCAACCACTACACGCACTTCAGCTATGAGATGGTTGCGCTCACGCCCCGGTGCGCCGTCGACCTAGGCTACGACATTTCGGACGAAGACAAGGAAAAATCCTACATCGAAGTCAGCGGCCGCAAAGGCTTCGGAGTCAAGGCAGACGACCTCATCGACAAGCTGATCGCGGCGACGCGAGCCGAGGTCGACGCTCGCCAGACCTCCCCTGACGAAGCCGTGCGCCAAAAGATTGCCGAACAGATCGCGATTGGCGCTCTTCGCTACTTCATGCTGAAGGTCACGCGCAACTCGGTCATTGCTTTCGATTTCAAAGACGCTCTGAGCTTTGAGGGCGAGACCGGACCGTACATTCAGTACGCTGTTGTCCGCATCCGCAATATCTTCCGCAAGGGCGACACCGCGCCGGAAGCGGAGTTGGCGCGGTTCGCGGAATTTGTGGAGGCCGACAAAGGCCGCGTAGCGCAATTCTTGGCCGGCGACGAGAACGAGGATATCTGGGCTTTATGGTTGCGCGCTGGGCGTTTTTCCCAGGTTCTGGAGCAATGTATCGCCACTTCGGAGCCTGCGTATCTTGCCAAGCACGCCTTCCAGCTTGCACAAGAGTTTGCCAACTTCTACCATCGCCATCACATCCTGACCGAAGAAAACGACGCGCGCAAGACGTTCCTCCTCGCCACGGCCGCCATCACGTTGCGCGAGCTTGTTGGCGCACTGGCGCTGCTCGGCATCGAAAGCCCCGAAGCAATGTAGAAAACAGATCTCTTAGCCATTGGCTTTTAGCTTTCAGCTCTTAGCTCCGGGCGTGCCGATCCTGATCTCTGATTTTCCCGTTAACGGGAGGCCTTTCGCTCTCGTGCTTCTGGCCTCTCAGCACACCTCAGCTAAAAGCTAATGGTTAATCGCTCAGGGCTGTCTTCCCCATTTGCCAAACCACCACCCCAGCCTTCACAATGCCGTGATAGTGGTCTGACCAGTTCATGCGGCCACCAACGCGCCGTGCCCGCGTCGCGGTTACTCGTCGGAGGTCCTTCATGCGTCGTCGCGCTGTGCCGCTCTGCGTCGCTGTCTCGCTTGTCTTTGCTGCTGCCACTCATGCACAGGTTCCGCTCGAATATGCGCCTCCCATCACGACTTCCATCCTTCCGCCCAACCCTCACGCCTCCGAGCCCGGCTTGCTCTTCTATCTCTCCGGTGATAACGGCTTCAACGCGGACTACGCTGCCGGCGGCAATCCTGTTCCCAACTACCAGCGCGACGTCAAGATTCTCCCTAACGGCATCAGTGGCTCCTACATTCAGTGCGGCAACGATCAATTGCTCTCCTACTGGGCGCCCGGCAATATCGACTCGCAGCGCGGCACGCTTTCGTTTTTCTGGCGTTCGCGCGATCCGCTCGACGAAACCGAGTTCCCTGTCTTCCGCGTGGGTTTTGCCGATCACTCCAGCTGGGACATGGTCTGGCTGCGCATTGATTGGAACGGCCATGGCTTTGACGCTTTCGTGACCGACGTGAACCTTGGTCGCACGCGCGTTTCCGTCAAGCTTACTGAGATTCCCAAGCCCGACCATTGGGTTCATCTCGCTCTTGCCTGGGATGAAACCAGCGGCATTCGGTTCTACATCGACGGAAAGCTCATGGCGACGAAGGAAGCGACCGGCCTGTTTGACACTGCTCTGGATCAGTTTGGCCCGCACTCACGCGTCATCGGCCCTACGGGCGTTGAAAGCTCCTACAGCTACGGTCGCGGCGGCGACATCGACGAGTTGCGCATTTACGACCGGATGCTCTCCGACGACAACATCGCCGGCCTCGCAAAAAATCAAATCCCGCAGGATATTCCGCCCCTCGTTCGGACGGTTGCCGCCGGCGCCGCCCCGGCTGAAGAGGCAGCACCAGTGCTACCAGCAGAAGGCCGTTACGATTCAGGCTCAGGCCACGCCACAAACTGGCAGCAGGAATGGGATCTGAAGTACGGCTGGAATCGCCCCGGCGATGATCCGGTTCTGCTCAATGAGGAATACACAACCATTCGCAAGGTCGAGATTCACGACGTATTCGATCTCGATCGCTGGTGGTGGCGCGCAACCGATGGCATTCGCGAGACGACCTGGCCCGGTGTTTACAATCGCTCACGCCTCATCGGCCGCGATGACTATTTCGAGCTGCCCGATTGGGACTGCTACTCGCTCTCCGGTAAAACTGTCACCTTCGATATGCCTGACGAGCCCTGGAATCATCTGGAGATCGCGGGCGGCGCATGGGGCACGTGGACCCTGCTCGCGCACGACAAGGAAAAAGCCGCCGATTCAGAGACAACTCTCTTCGTTCGCCCCAAAGGCCAGGAGATTACTTACCACCAGTTTGATTCGCCGATCACCGGCCAGAGAATCCGCTTCACCAACGTCGAGCAGGAGCAGCCCATCGGCGAACTCTCCGCCTACTACGTTCATCCCGGCATGGAACCCACCGGAGTGGTGACGCTCCGCTACAAGCTCACCAGCCAAATCGATCCTGCTAACAATCCATCGACCAAACCGCTGGTCGACTACATTGCCGGGCGCTTTCCCTCTGATGAGCGCATGACGATGATGGCAATGCCGGCCGGCGCTCCCGGAATGCACCGCAATGACAGGCAGGGTGGGTTGCCCATTGTGCACATCCTTATTCCCGCCGATTTTCGCTCGCAATTTGTCGCCGACAGTCATGGCTACTCCTACGGCTGGGAGAACATCGACGCAGGCCTCGATGGCATTGCCATCGATCTGCCTCCGCTCAACATTCAGCCCAATGCGGATGGTGTCATTCCCCTGAACATCCAGATCAAGGATCCGCTGTGGCCCATGCGCGACATGCTGTACTTCACCTTCGCCGTCAAGCCAGGCACGCCGCACACACTCTGGCTCGACACGCGTGATCGTATTCTGCCCAACGGCCGCAGCCTCTACCTCACCATCGCCGCGCAAAGCTCCGATTTCGCTACCGATGCGCTCGAAGGCACCGAAATCCGGTTGATCTTTAAGCCATACAAAGACGCACTGCCTGAACACGTCGCCGACCGCCTCACCCAGGTGCGCGACGAGTTCTCAAACCTCGTCGAGGAATCGGTCAGCTCGCGCCGCCTCAATCTCTTCAACCGCTTCGACGGCGATATCACTGACCTTTTGCGCGTCGATCCGCAGAACGAGCTGGCTCGCGACTACTGGCACGAGATGAATCACGAGCAACCGCACCCGCCCTTCATCGCGCCCCAGGCGCCGTCGGGCGTGCCGCAATGGGCATTCCTTCAGGTTGAAGATCTCGGCAACCTGAAGCGCCTCATCAACTGGTACATCGACAACCGCCAGATCTCGGACGGAGAATTCGGAGGCGGCCTCTCCGACGATAGCGACTTCAGCGAATGGTTTCCCGGGCTTGCGCTGATGGGCTCCACGCCGGACAAGATCAAGGCCTCGTTAGGCCGTGAGCTTAACGCCATGTACGCGCAGCACATGTTCACCAACGGCCTCGCCACGATCCAAACCGACGAGCTGCACAGCTATGAGGACGGCTTGAACGTTCTCGGCGAAAATATGCTGGTCGATTTCGGCAGCCCGAAGCAGATTGAGCGCGCGATGGTCACCGCCAAACGGCTCGAGTGGCTCACAGGCATCAACGACGCCGGCCATCGTCACGTGCGCTCGAACTACTTCAACGGTGCAAAAATGGCGACGGGCGGCGTGTGGGGATGGTCCAAAGAGAATTCGTATATGGACTTCCAACCCGCACTCTCACTCGTGCTTTTTAACGGCATGCCCGAGACGCGCAAGATGATGCTCGAGCTTGCCGACGGCATCCTCGCGCATTACAAGCCCGGTCCCGACGGGAAGCCCGTGCTGCACCTCGAAGTCAACTTCAAAACCGACGAAGACAAGCCGACTGGCATGCGTGCATGGTTTATTCTCTGGGCCGCGTATCGCTGGACGGGCGATCCCAAGTACGTTCGGCCATTCGTCGACTCGCCCATGGAATCGATGCCGCTCGTCAACGCCGACACGCTGGACATGCTCGACCTGCGTAAATCGCAGACCAACCCACTGATCGCCGCAGCCGCCAAAGTGCGCGGACCTTCCGGCATCGCGCAGCCCAGCGAGACTCTGTGGCAGCTCGCCTGGCAGGCCACGGGCGACACTTCTTATCTGGATAAGGTCTACGCCTCGCAGATTCAAACCGCCAAAGAGCGCGAGTTCATCAACACCCAGGGCAGCCTGTGGATCGATCGCGTCTACTTCAACAATGGCGAGTTGCAGCGCTCGCGCCTGGGCGGCGTCGCGCTGATGCGCAACTATTGCTATCCGGGCAATGCCGTCAGTTGGCGCTTCGATGCGCCGGCCGACGATCAAAGCGTCGCCATCCTCATTCCCGAGGCCACGCCCGATCACGTCCGGATCATTGCCTACAACCTCGATCGCGTTCCCGTCACCGCTCAGATGACCGGCTGGGAAGTCGATCCAGGCGATTGGACGATGACGCAGGGAACACAAGGCGGCATTGGAAACGCGCCGCCTGCCGCCGACGCACCGGTCCAGAATCCGACCACGCAGACCATCGCCTTTGAGCGCAGCAAGTCCATCGCGATCACCTTCGCGGCTCGCACCACCACGGTCATCGAGCTAACACTCAAGACCAAAGGCACTCCGTATTGGTCGCGCCCCGACCTCGGCATTGATCCTGAGGATGTGAAAATCGACGGGGGAAAGATGACGGTCACGGTCCACAGCGTGGGCTCGGTCGATGCGCCCGCCTCGAAGGTGGTTCTGCGTAATAAGGACGGAAAGACAATCGCCAGTGCCAATGTCCCCGCTCTCAAAGCGCCGTTGGACCTGACGCCAAAGACGGCTGAGGTTACGCTGGCCATTCCTTCAGGTGAGGCGCTGAAGGGCGATACGGTGACCGTCGAATGCGGCGGCGATGTTCCGGAGATCACGCTGATGAACAACAGCGTGACGCTGTGAAAGACAACCGTCAGCTTTCACCTGCAGCTCGATCGCGCCGGTGCGGGCTGAATCTGTTTTCTAGGTTGAGGGTAGACGGCTGATAGCTGTCAACTACACGCGCTTCCGCCGCTGATGGGTCGACGGGATATTCATGTCCTCCCGGTACTTGGCCACAGTGCGCCGCGTGAGCTGAATCCCCTGCGATTGGAGCATCGCGGCCAGCTGGTCGTCAGTCAGCGGATGCCTCGGATCTTCATCCTCAATGAACTTGCGCACTTTGCGCTTTAACACCAGCAGCGGCGTGTCCGCGCCCTCCGGCCCGTTCGCGCCCTCCGAGAAGAAGAAGCGCAGCTCCAGCACTCCCTGCGGAGTGTGCGCGTACTTGTTGGCCACGGCGCGGCTCACGGTCGAAGGGTGAACGCCGATCTCTTCGGCCACTTCCTTGATCATCATCGGACGCAACCCTTCCACGCCCTTGTCGAAGAATTCCTGCTGCCGCCGCACAATCACTTCGCAGGTACGCAATATCGTGCTCTTCCTCTGCGCGATGTTGCGCATCAGTTGCAACGCCGAGCGGAATCGCTCCTTCACGTACTCCTTCACTTCCTTGTCGGTATCGGACGAGACCAGCATGCGGCGATAGCGCTGGCTCAAGCGGAGGCTGGGCAGGTCTTCTTCATTCATGCTCACCACCCACTCGCCGCCGCGCTTCACAAAGTACACATCGGGCTCGATGAGCCGCGTCTGCTCGCGGTTATACATACGCCCGGGTCGAGGGTCGAGCGTACGGATGAATTCCACCGCCGCGTGTGCCTCTTCCACGGTGACCTGGGTTGCCCGCGCCAGGTCCTTCACGTCGCGTTTCTGTAACAGGGGCAAGTGGCGTTCCACAATAAGTTCCGCCACCTCCATTGCTCGACGCCGCTCATCGATTTTGGCTTCGGCTTCGGCGCGGAAACTTCCATGCGGTCCGGTGGCCAGCTCCTCGTCACCCTCCTCGGTTCCGCTTCCGTACAAATGGTTAAACTCGCGTTGCTGGGCAGCGATCTGCAGCGCCAGGCATTGCCGAAGATCGCGAGCTCCGACTCCAGCCGGATCCAGATCCTGCACCAAACCGAGCGCCCGGCGGATCAGATCGAGTGCCGCGGCAAGCTCCGCAGCATGGCCGTTGCTCGCCGCAACGTCGGCTGCTACGCCGCAAAAAGCAGCAGCGAGTTCCTCTTCGCTTGCCGCCAGATAACCATCCTCGTCCAGGTTGCCGACCACAAACTGCGCTGCCTCAAGCAGCTTGCCGTCAAGGCTCAGAGCTCCCAGCTGCCACGCCAGGTGATCGGACAAAGTCGTAGGTTGGGAGAGAAAGTTTTCAAACGAGGGCTTCTCGCTGTCTTCGTATTCCGGCTGTGTGCGGTAGCCGGGGTCAAGATACTCCTGGAAATACGAGCCGAAATCAATCTCGTCGAAAACGTCCTTCTTGGCTGGCGCGGCAGCTTCCTCAGCCGGGCGCTCCAGCCGCTCTTCGCGGCCTGCAACCTCGTCCAGCATCGGAACTGTCTCGTCAATCTCTTCCAGGACGGGATTTTCAACCATTTCCGCATCGATCATCTCCTTGAGCTCGAGCTTGTTCAACGCAAGAACGCTCACCATCTGCATCAGTCCCGGCGTCAGTACCTGACGTTGCGCGACCTTCAAACTCAATTTTGGTTGCAGTAGCGGCATCTTTGTGTTTGTTCCCGTTTTGGCTCAATGCGAGTGTAATCGTGCGTGATAAAGCTTAATCCAGAATCTGTCTCAGATCGAATCACCAATTCGCGTCATCGTCCCGATTTGGAGTTTGGCCCAATTCGGAATCGTTAGAGGAAAACAATGCTCCGGCGCCCTTTCCCGCCGCAGAACCATCAGAATATGCCTGATTTACGTCGAGCGTCCAGCGCTCTAGTTCAGCGAGAATCCCTCGCCCAGGTAGATCCGCCGCACCTCAACGTCGTTGCCCAACTCGTGAGGTGTCCCGGTGCGGAAGATCCGCCCCTCGGCAATAATGTACGCCCGGTCGGTAACGCTCAGGGTCTCGCGTACATTATGGTCCGTTACCAGAACACCGATTCCGCTGGCCTTGAGGTCGAAGATGATCTTCTGCAACTCCAGAACTGCAATGGGGTCAATTCCGCTGAACGGTTCATCGAGCAAAATAAAGTTCGGCTGGATACAGAGCGCCCGAGCAATTTCAACCCGACGCCGCTCGCCCCCTGAAAGCGCGTAACCCCGCGTGCTGCGGATATGGCCGAGGTTCAACTGGTTGATCAGCTTCTCCGCACGCGTCCGCCGCTCACGGTTGCCAAGCGGCTGCGCTTCAAGCACGGCCAGGATGTTCTCCTCCGCGGTGAGCTTACGAAAGACCGATGGCTCCTGGGGCAGATAGCTGATTCCGAAGTTCCGGGCTCGCAGGTACATGGGCACCCGCGTGATATCGGTTTCATCCACCAGCACGCGACCGCTCTCTGGCTGTACAAGCCCAACGATCATATAAAAACTGGTGGTCTTGCCGGCGCCGTTTGGTCCCAGCAAACCCACTACTTCGCCGCGGGAGATTCTCAGGTTAACGTCCCGTACAACCTGCCTCCGCTTGTAGCTCTTACCGATTCCCTCGGCAATCAGTGTTTGCATGCGTCTCGCTGTGCTATCGCACCCTACTTGCCGTGCGCTTCCGGAGCGGTCGTCTCGGTTTGCGTCTCGCGACCGCCGCCTTCGATACTGACCCTATCATCGCGGCTATTGAAAATCAAAGCCTCTCCGGTCACCGTTCCACGCCCGGGATCGGTCAGTTTCGGCGGGGCGCTGGCGGTGCCGGTCAGCACATATTCTCCGGTCGCACCGGAGTATACGAGTTGCTCTCCCGTTCCACGGCGGCCCTGCATCGTCAGCACTACGTGTCCCGTTGCCTTCATGCGATCGACTTGCGCTTGCATGCCGCCGCTCTGCGGTTGCGTGCCGCCGCTTTGCGGTTGCGTGCCGCTTCCGCTGTGAGCTCCCGTCGGCATCAACAGCAACTCAACCGCATCGGACGAGGACGTCGCCGTACCGGTCTCAGCGATAACCACGCCCAGCGAGCCGCCACGCATCACCGCCTTGCGCTCCGCATCGGAATACCTGAACTCCCCTCCGCGGACTCGGATCACCGAGGAGGCGGGCGATGCGCTACGAGAATCTTCGCTTCCATCCGGCATGTTTGATTTCGTGCCGCCGTCGCCCACACTTGCCGCGTTCAGCATCACCACCCGCACCGGCTCTGCGGGATCGCCGCTTCGGGCAACCAGTGTTTGCAGGCGCTGGTTTAAAACGATGGCCGGCCCGCTTACAAAATTCGTCTGCTGCCACAGGCGCGCATGTCCACGGAAGGCCACCTCGCCTGTCGATTGATTCAGTTGCGCCTCTGCCGCGACCACATGCGCGGGCCCCCTGCCTCCCAGCGCGACTCCGCCCTTTGCCGCATCGCCGGCCGATGTTCCACCTTGTTCACTCGCATCTGCCCACGTCGCCTTCACGTCGCCCCGCGCGAAAGCATCTCCAGACTTCCGCGACACGTCGACGCGGTCTGCCGTCAACTCGAGGCCGCCGTCCTGGACGCGTGGACTCATCGTCAGGTGCAGCCATTCGCCCTCTTCCTCGTAGACGGCTTTGCCGGACGCGACGTGAAGTGGCGGCTGCGGTTGCGCGCCTGGTTTCGGCGCTGGCTGTTCAAACAGCACCACATTCCCATCCAGCTCCGCCGTTCGTAAACTACTCGCACCGGCGGCGCTGCGCAGGGTTCGTCCGCTCCCTTGCTCGCTTTCGTTCGCAAACTCCACCATCAGCCGGTCGCCGGTCGCGGTCTGCCGCGCTCCTGCCGCCGTTGTCTCCTCGATCTCCGCATGTTCCACGCCGCTTATCGCGCGAAGCACAGAGTCCGCTCCGAAGGTTCCCGTCACCACATCGGCGCTCATCGTGGTGGGCGTTGCTGCCGCGTTACCGCGCTGCGTTTGGCTCGTAATCGTCACTCCGCCCGAGCCGCGCATCGTCTCAGCTTCCAAATGCCCTTTGCCTGCGTGCCCAGGGCTCGCGCCCCTTGCCGCCCTGAAGTTGATGTCTACCACAGGAGAGCGCCACGTCCTGCTGACGCGAAGCGGACCCTGCGCCGCATCCGCCGCGCTCGTCTCTGCGCTCTTCATCTCCACGCCGCGCTCCAGGTGCGCGCTCTTTAGTTCGCCCCTGGCGCCAAACTTCAGCTCCGCCGACGGCGACGTTCCAAGCACCGTGCGGCCGGCATTCGCCGAATCCATCGTTACGCCGCCCTCCATGTGCCCATGGAGCGGCTCACTGTGCGTGTCGAAATCCATCCAAGCCACTGGCGCCGCTACGTGGCCGCCGCTTGCGGTCGTAACCCTGAACCCTCCGTTGGCGTCCAGGCGCTCGGCAGACCCATCCGTACGAAAGAGAATCTTTGCTTCGGCCGCGTCTGCCTGTCCGCCGCCGAATTCCGCATTCGCATTCATAAGCACGCAAGTCTGAGCGCCGCGGTCCAGTTCCGCGTGCATTGCGTGAATCTGCACTTCATCCGCGCCGCGATGCGTCGTCATCTCCACGGCTCGTTCCAAGGTAAGGTAGCCACTCTGCGAATCGTAGCTCGCGCCCGTCGCGCTGCCGCTGCCTTGCGCCGTGGAGAAATCTACACGCTGCTCCGTCTTCACCAAACCCGAGTTCCGGTCGAAGATCACTCCGCTTGTCTTTACATCGATCTGGCCCGCCGCGCCGGTTGCAGCGCCGACCTCGGCGATCACATGCCCCTTTGTCTTGCTGGCGGTCTCCATGGCTGCTGCTGTGCTCGCCGACGGCCGAGTCAGCAGCATCTCCACTGGCCCCTCCGCCGTGGCCTTGCCCGTCTTCTGGTCATACTCAAAGGTGTCGCCTGAAATCCGGTCAATTTCGTTTCCGTTTTCTCCGTAAAGGTCAATCCGCACGTCGTGCAGCTCGATAAAGTCGTTCTTCAACTCCACTTCGCGGGAAGCGTGAATCCTGTACTGCGAGTGCGCTCCAAACGCATGAACGTAGGTGTATCCGTTGGCCTCCTGCACAATGTCCTTGGCTAGCTTCTGCGGCAAATCGTGCCGATTCAGCAGGCTCTTCCACTTGGCCCTCACAAGGAACAGGCCCAGCGCGGCCAGCAGCAGCACCGCCGCCACGAGCACCAGCGTCCGGATTCGCTCGATCGTCAACCGCACGCCTAGTTTTCCATTCCAAGTCGCGCCGCGAGCCTTTTTGCCAGGCTCTCGCCAAGCTCGCTCCAGAGCAGGCGGGCCGTCGCGCCCGACGCCTTCTCCACTCCGGCCGTCAGCTCCACCAATTGGCGTACATTCTCTGCAATGTGTCTCGCGCCGACTTCACTCAAGTCGACATCCTCTTCAAGGAACGGCGCATCGCTGCCAAAATCGATCCGGATGTGACCATCCTGCTCGTACGCGCCTTCGTCGAACAACGGGCCATAGCCCGTTACGCGCACCAGCTTTGGACCTCGCGCCCATCGCGCCGATTGAGTGTCATTCTGAGCGGAGGGCACCGCTGCAGCGCTTTGAGGCCCACTGCTTCCTGTCTCCAACTCCCACAAATTCCACCCTATCTGGAATTCGTAAGCGTAGTCCTCGTGCAGCAGTTCCGTCGCCTCTTCCACCGCCTGCCGCGGATCGGCACCCGGTGCATGGCCTGGCTCAATCAAGCCGGCCATCCGCCCATAGATTCGCTCAAAAACCGGCGTTTCGTTCCAGCTCACCGGCCACACCGTTGCCGAATACACCTTCGGCTCTCCGCCATGCGCGGCAAAGGCGCCCAGCACCGCGATCAGCTTGTCGGGGAGCGCCTCAAGGCGGAGGTTCGGGTACCACAAACTCAAGTAAAGCGTGTCTGCCATCTGTATTGATTTTAGACGTGCTGCAAGCGCCTTCCGGGGCTCGGGAAGCCCAACACTCTCCGCGATGTCGGGCGTTCGGGGGAAGAGCCCGGTCGGTACCGTCCCGGTGGGATGAACCGAAAATAGCCGAGGGGAAGTCTGCTGCGGCGGACGCGCCCCCGGGAGTAGTCCATATGAAGAGATTTGCAGCCCCGTAGGGGCCGAACGAAACGAGCGAGGCTAGTCTCGGCACCCTATCCAGTCACGATCTCGCTGAAGTCGGCAATCGTCGAAAAGTTACGCACCACTTCGGCGATCAGCCCCAGGTTTGCGCTGCGGATCGCCTCATCGGCGTCGAGCACCATCACCTTGTCGAAGAACTGATCGATCGTCGGCCGAAGCGTCGCAATCAATACCAGCGCCTCGCCGTAGTTCCGTTGCTCGCGGAGTTTGGCAACCTGAGGTGCAATTTCTTTTGACCGATCCCACAGGTCGATGCCCTCTAGAGGAAGTTTGCCGGCCAGCTTGCCGATCTTTTGCTCATCGGGACGAAAGCCTTTTTCCTCGGCTTGCTTGAGGATGTTTTTGATGCGCTTGCACGCGGCCGAAACCGCGGCGAAGTCATCGGAGCCCCGGACTGAAGCGAGCGCGCCGGCGCGCGCGATGGCGTCGCGCACATCGTCCGCCCCTGTTGCCAGTGCGGCATTCACAACGTCGTACGCAAATCCGCGCACGTCTTTCAAATAGAACTGCAGGCGCTCGCGGAAAAAGTCGGCGACCTGTGCTTTACCGGTGTCGCTCACGCCAGAGGCGTTGATCACATCGCTCAGCGTCAGCGGCAACTCCGACTCGGCCAAAATCTTGACGATCGAGTTCGCCGCGCGCCGCAATGCAAACGGATCTTTCGATCCGGTCGGCGCATTTCCAATGCCGAACATTGCCACGATGGTTTGAACGCGATCTGCGATTCCGAGCAGTTGCCCTTCTACCGACACCGGAATCGGGTCTTCGATCGAGGCCGGCGTGTACTGGTCGTAGATGGCGCGCGCAACGGGTTCGCTTAGGCCCTGAGCACGCGCGTAGAGTCCGCCAATCACGCCCTGCAGCTCGGTGAATTCTTTGACAAGTTCCGTGGTGAGATCGGTCTTGGCCAGCTCGACCGCCTTGAACAGCGCCACTTCGTCGAATGGAGCGTTCGTGCTTTTTACAATCGTAGCCAGTGCATTCGCAACTGCCAGGTTCTGCTCCGTCTTCCAGTAGTAGCTGCCAAGCTCCTTCTGGAAGGTCACATTCTTGAGGCTCTCCATGCGCTGGGCCAGCGGCGTCTTCTGGTCCATATCCCAGAAGAATCGCGCATCCTTGAATCGAGCCCGCAGCACGCGCGCATTGCCGTGCCGAATGATCGCCGCGCCCTCTTCATCTGCCTGCGTATTGAGTACTGCCAGAAAATGCGGCGCCAGTTTTCCCTGCGCGTCTTCCACGGCGAAATACTTTTGATGATCGCGCATCACGGTGACCAGAACTTCTTCCGGCAGGTCAAGATACTCAGGCTCGAAGTTGCCGAGGATCACCGATGGCCATTCGGTAAGGTGCGTCACCGTCTCAACCAGTGCTTCATCTTCGCGCCAGCGCTCGCCTTCAACTTTTCGGGTTTCCGCATCAAGCGCCTTGCGGATCGTCTGCCGGCGCTCTGCGACATCGACCGCAACGAAGGCTTTGCTCAGTGAGTCTTTGTAGGCCGCGGCGGACGAGATCTCAACCCGCACCTCTCCGAACAGCACGCGATGTCCACGACTCGTGTTGCCCGCCGCAATTCCTGCAATCTCCAATGAAACGACTTCGGAGTCCAGCATTGCCACAACCCAGCGCACCGGCCGCACGAAGCGCTCCGGCTTGGCAGCGCGCCAGTACATATTCTTGGCCCAGTAGATCGCCAGCACTTCTTTTGGCAGGTCCGCGGCCAGGATTTCACTCGCAGTCCGTCCGATCAGCTTCACCGTCGCGCCGACGTACTCGCCTTTGGAGGTCTCAATCTTCTTCAGTTCATCAACCGCAATGCCGGCCTTCTTCGCAAACGCGTCGGCGGCAGGCGTCGGCGCACCGTCCTTGAACGCGATCTTCCACGACGGGCCCATCACCACTTTTTCGTTGTCGGCCTGCTTTGCCCGCACGCCTTCAGCAAGCACTGCCAGGCGCCGCGGCGTGGAGTAGGTTGTTATCTTCGCGTCTTCACCCGTCAAGTGTTCGCGCTTGAGCAACTCGCCCACTCGCTTGCCCAACTCGGCCTCGGCCGCGGCAATCATCCGCGCCGGAACCTCTTCGAGCCCGATTTCCAGTAAGAAGTCAGACATACTTCAGTTCTTTCCGAATTTGGTCTCTTCTGCAAAGCTCTTAGCCATTAGCTAATAGCTTTTTTGTGGAGCAATCCGCTTCCTCAAACTCAGCAATCGAATGCTAATGACTAAAAGCTAAACGCTAGCTTCTTGCTGCATCGCCCACGCCTTTGCCACGCCCACCGCAAGCGCACGAATCCTTCCAATCACGCCCACACGCTCGGTCACGCTGATCGCTCCCCGCGCATCGAGCAAGTTAAAAAGGTTCGAACACTTCAGAGCAAGCTCGTAGGTCGCCAGCAATGGAAATCTTTTTTTATCCTCGGAGCTGGCCTGTTCGTCTTGCAGCACAGCATTCGCCTTTTCAAGCAGCGCCTGCGCCTCGGCCTCGTAGGAATTGAAGTGATCCCAGAGTCTTGCTACGTCGGCCATTTCGAAGTTGTACACAGAGAACTGCAGCTCCTCGGCCAGCCGCACATCGCCGTAGGTCACTGTCGCGCCGGTTTCAGGATCGCGCGCCCACGCAATGTCGTAGATCGAATCGACGTCCTGCAAAAACGCCGCGATGCGCTCCATGCCGTAGGTCAGTTCGGCGCAGATCGGGTCAAGATCCATTCCGCCGCACTGCTGAAAGTAGGTGAACTGCGTAATCTCAAGGCCGTCGAGCATCACCTGCCAGCCCACGCCCCACGCGCCTCCGGCCGGCCACTCCCAGTTGTCCTCTTCGAACTTCAGGTCATGGTGCTTGAGGTCGATGCCCATCGCCTCCAACGATTCCAGATACAACTCCTGGACGTTCACCGGCGGCGGCTTCAGGATCAGCTGGAACTGAGTGTGCTTGAACAGCCGGTTTGGATTCTCGCCGTAGCGTCCGTCGGCCGGGCGGCGCGAGGGCTGTGCATAGCCAACTTTGTAGGGCTTTGGCCCCAGCACGCGCAGAAACGTTTCCGGGCACATCGTCCCCGCGCCCACTTCCACATCGTAAGGCTGCTGCAGCACGCATCCGCGCTCCGCCCAGAACGCCTGCAGGCGGAACAAAAGATCCTGAAAGGTTAGGGATGTGGGCTTTACGCGCGCTTCGGGCTGGGCAACGGACACAGGCGGCTCTCTCTCATCGGGACTAAGGGTAGATTTTACCAGCCGCTGACAGGTCGGCTTAGGTACCGGAGTAATGGGTATTCCGGGCGCGAAAGCCCTGGTTCATGCGCGAGCGTTCGAAGATGGAGTCACCACTTAATATCTCGCCGTCGATTGGTTGGACACGCAACCGTCATCTGCGTCGCGCAGCTCGCACCCTAATTGGTCCCAGAACTTCCTTTTGACCTCTCATTGCGAGTACAGATGCTCGATTCTCACATCGGGCAGATTAACCTCGTACGCAACAAATGAGCCATCGCATTTGCAGATGCTCACCGGCACAGTCTCTGCAGCGATGAGCAACCGCTTCGGGTCCAACCATGCTTTCACTGCCGTGTTCGGCAAAACCTTTATGTCGCATCCGTGAGAAAAACCGGTCGCCGCTTCGATAACCCGTGAAACATCCACCTTTCGTATTTTGCCTTGCTGCACACTGAACACATACACACGGTAGCCGATTCCGCCTCCGCCTTCGGTTTGCGTCACCGCAAATGCTGAGGAGTCTGGCGACCACAGAATCTCGGCCCCCCATCCATTCAGTTCTGTGACAAACTCGCTATCATCTTTACGGATGGTGTAGCGCACAATCAGTCCATCGGGTGCCGTGGGCGCTTCGACTGAAACCGCCGTAAGTGAGCTCGCGCGGTCAGGTGACCGCACAATAATGGGTTTGCCGTCGTTCTCAAGGTCGGCGGCAAACCGAGAATAGAGGGTGTGCGGGCGGTTCTTGGGACAGCTGTTGCTTTGGGCCATCAGCCATAGATTCATTGAGGTGCATAGCAGAATTGCTAAACATCCGGCTCGGATTCTCACGGCGACAATTGTACGACCGTTTGAACACACGCGATGACTCGTGATTCTACCCTGGCCTTGAGGTTCATCTAAACGAGACAGCATCACCGCTTTCACCCGCCCAACCTCGCGATCGCCTCGGCCGTCTTCAGCTTGCGCTCCAGATGCCGCTCCAGCGTCTGCAATGTAAATCGCCGCAGATCCTGCCCGCGCTTCCTGGGCCATGGCTCGCCTGCAAAACTCGCAGCCGGCGCTCGAAGCATCCGTTGCGCAAGTTGCCAGGAGTCGGCGCTCAGTGCGGTCCCCGATCCGTTCGAGTGCACCGCACAGAACAATCCATCGGCATAGGCATTGAAGCGCACTTCACCCTCGCTGAGAGTGTCTCCGCACACCATGCAGTGACCGATGTCCGGCAGCAATCCCATCAGCCGCGTCATCCACAACGAGAAATACGTCAGCGCCATCCAGGGCTGAGCCGTATCCGACCTCGCGGCGCTGGTCTGCTCCAGCACGCTCGCGAGCAACCGGAACACCGTCGCCTGCGGATCGCGCTCGGGCAGTGCTTCGTCAATCACTTCGGCATAAAAGCTGAGCACCGCCATGCGTGTCTGGTCTACCGGCGCCGACAGAGGAGACCGCAGAATCTCAAGCTGATCGAGCCTCACTAATTCCTGTCGCGGCCGCTCGGCGAACCACGCGCGTGCGAGCGTCATCGGCTCCAGCGCTCCGCCGAATCGCTTGCGGCTCTTGAGCGCCGCCTTGGCCATGCCCTTGAGCCGACCGTAGTCGCGCGTAAAAAAGCTCACCAGCAGGTCGGCCTCATGCACCGGCCAGGTGCGAAGAACCACCGCTTCTGAAGTGAGCACGCTCATGCATCTTCATCATCGCACTGTAGGGAGCAGGATTCTTCAGAGAGCGAAGTGCCCCTACAATTCGAGAATCTTGTCGGTGGCGTCGAGGAGAGATTCGGCGAGCAAATCGGGAGCGGCGGCGGATGAGCTCGCGGGCCGGCCAAGGAGAACGGTTTTGCATCCGGCATTTTTGCCAGCGGCAACATCGGCATTCGAATCTCCGATCATCCACGATGCGCCGAGATCGATTTGATGGTCTCTTGCCGCTTGCAGGAGCATGCCCGGTGCGGGCTTGCGGCAATCGCACGGAGGCTCAGTATCGTGCGGGCAGAAGTAGACAGCGTCGATGATGGCGCCGAGATTAGCCAGTTCTTTCGAAATCTTCCGGTGGAGCGCTTCAACCTCAGGGGAGGTGATCAGGCCTTTTGCGACGCAACGCTGATTACTGATAACGACTACGAGAAAGCCGGCCTTGTTCAGCCTGGAAATCGCAGCAGCGACGCCAGGGAGAAAGCGCACTTCCTCCCATCGAGTGACGTACTGGCCTTCCGGCGCCTTGACGTTAATGACGCCATCACGATCGAGAAACGCTGCTCTGTTCATGAAAGATCGCATGCTCCACAAGCTGAGAGATCACATGGCCTATCAGGATGTGGCACTCCTGAATGCGAGGGGTTTCCTTGGATGGCGCGCAGATGCAGTGATCCGCGGCGCCCATCATCTTGCCACCGCTGCCGCCGGTAAATGCAACCGTGTGCAAACCCTTTTTGCGTGCAGCGATCAAGCCTTGAAGAACGTTTGGAGAGTTGCCGCTGGTGGAGATGCCGATGGCAACGTCTCCCTTCGCCCCGAGCGCCTCAACCTGCCGCGAAAAAACCTGGTCAAAGCCGTAGTCGTTGCCGATGGCCGTGACGGCCGAAGTGTTGACAGACAAGGCGAGGGCCGGCAAAGCGGGCCTGTCAAGGGCGAAGCGGCCAACAAATTCCGCCGCGATGTGCTGGGAATCCGCGGCGCTGCCTCCATTGCCGAACAAGAGCAATTTGTTGCCGGCGCGCAGGGATTCAATCAGGACTTCGCTGACTCGGGCAATTACCGCGATCGTTTCCGCGCTGCCGAGCAGACGCTCCTTGGCACTGATGGATTCCTTGATGGACTCAATGACACGTTGCGAGAGATCGGTATTTTCAGTCATGGAACATTCACACCTTTGTTGCCTTCAGATTCAACCAGGTTCACGATAAAGCCGCGTGATACAAGCGATCGCAGAGTTGCTGGGCTCTTCGGTAGTCTTCGGGAGTCCCGATGTCGATGAACATTCCGCTGTGCTCCTGCGCATAAACGCCTTTGCCGAGGAGATGCGGAAACACATCCTTCTCGAGGCTCGACCGGCCTTGCGGAATGTATTGAAAAACTTCGGGCGAGAAAACATAGACGCCCGCATTGATCCATCCAGGACCGTCGCTACCGGCCTTCTCAACGAACCCTATCACTTTCTGGTTGCTCTCGACCTGAACGGTCCCGTACCGGCTTGAATCCTCGACGCGGACGACAGCCATGCTGACCAGCGCATTGCGATCGCGGTGAAACTGAATGAGCTGGCGAAGATCGATTTCGAGGAACGAATCGCCGTTCATGACCAGAAAGTCGAAAGGATCCGCTAAGTGGGATTGTGCGAGCTTGACGGCGCCTGCGGTGCCAAGGGGTTCAAGCTCTTTTGAGTAACTGATTTCGAGATCGAGCGCGCGGCCATCGCCAAATTCATTTTCGACCTGATCGGCAAGATAGCCGGTGCAGAGGATCACCCGGCGAATGCCCTGATGCTTGAGCTGGCAAATGAGGAGCTCAAGAAATGACTTTTTGCCGACCGAAGCAAGCGGTTTGGGCAAGGATGGGACCGTGGAACGCAACCGCGTCCCAAGCCCACCAACGAGCAGGAGTGCGGGCGTTTGAAGTGGGCTGCTTATGCCGCGAGATTCTTGATCAGCGGCCCGCGTAGCTTGGTTTTCTGAAGAGGCGGTCATCCGAACGATGAGCCAAGCATAGCACTCCGGTTCCTGATTTTTCGCCCGACGGAAGAATCAGAAGTGCAACTCAAAGGTTGGATTGACAGCCTCAGTCATGACAGCACGACCCGCTTGCTTTTGGTTTGGCCACTTCCGGTTGGACGTAGGGCTGGCTGGGATCAACAAAGTAGCCTTCGCCATATTTGTCGTGATGGCGAACCCAGGCCATGCTGTGCTTTAGGCCCGCTTCGTCGCGGCCTTTCGGCACGAGATCGAGAAAGTTGTAGGCGCCCACCAGGATGTCGAGGCCGCGGGCATAGCTCGAGTAAGTGTGGAAGACGGCGCCACTCGCGTCTTTGGCGAAGACGGTCAGGCCGGGCCGCTCGGTGGCGGGAAACTCCACCATTTCGTAGTTGTAGTAGACCTGCTTTTTGCCTTCTTCTTCTGGGGCGAGAGAAACCTGATAGTCGAAGTTGAAGTCACTGGCGTTTGAGGAGACCCAGCGAAACTTCCAGCCCATGCGCTGTTTGAAGGCTTCGATTTCAGAAATCGGAGCTCGGGAAACTACGGCGAGAGTGACGTCACGGTTGGCGAGGTGGATGGTCATGCCGTCGAAGTGATCGGAGATGTAGGAGCAGCTGGGGCAGCCTTCTTTCCATCCCGGTCCAAGCATGAAGTGATAGATGACGAGCTGGCTGCGGCCGTCGAAAAGATCGGAGAGCGAGAGTTTGCCGGTGGGGCTATCGAATTCGTAGTTTTTCTCAGCCTTTTCCCATGGAAGGGCGCGGCGCAGGCGGCTGATCTCAACGCGCTGGCGCGTGAACTCCTTTTCCTTTTTGAGAAACTCCTTGCGGGCGGCGACCCAGTCGTTATGCGATACGACCTTGGTGATCTTGATTGCTGTTGCGGTTGCCATGGCGATGCTCCCTTGATGCGATGTGTTGGGTGAAGTTATGGCCGAACTTGCGAGATGTTCCGCGCGAGTTCGGCGAGTTACTTGCCGCGGCGAAACAGTCCCGCAAAAAACGCCGCGATTCCGCCGGTACCGGCAGTCGAGCCGGCGATGATGGCTGCGGTTGTGGCGACGCATACAGGACACATAGGAACCTCCGTTTCAGCTATTAGCTTCTAGCCGTTAGCTCGTTCGTGCTGAGTCGAATGTTTCGCTACCCCACCCTAGATCTCTCCGCGACGCGGCAAAAGTTGGAATGGGGCACCCGTTTCCTCGCCGGATCAGGAACAGAAAGAAGAACACTCGGTTTTTCGATTCTGCCGTGTCTTCCGCCCAGTCAGGATGGCGATAAAAAGAGGCCGTGGCACCCCGGTTGGTTACTGCATGAACAGCGGCGGCTCGTCGGCGCTGGGGCCCCAGCTAGCGGGGACCGGAATTTCGAGTATCCGCAGGTAGACGCTAAACTGGCCGCGATGCTGATACCAGTGGCTGAGCATGATGTCGCGGAGGAAAAGACCGCGCGGCACTGCGAACATTTCCTTGTCGCCGGCCATCATGCGTAGGGGTTCCTTCATGGCGGCGGCGTCGAACGTAGGCAGAAGGGTGCGAACGGTCGCGATGCTTTCGTCAAGCGCCTTCAGGACTTCATCGCGACTGGCGGGTTGAGGGAAGTTGAACGATTGCGGCAACTGCGCAGGGTTGTTTTGGGCAAAGCGGACGATGCCACCGGGGACCGTCGCGAGGTGATAGGCGAGCTGGCCCGCGGTCATGGATTTGTCGTGAGGCTTCCAGGTGTACTTGTCCTCGGGCAGGCGTTCGATGAATTTGCGGGTGATCGCGGCCTGCATTTCGAATTCGGCGAGCATAGCCTGGGCGATGGAGTTTGTGGCGACTGCTTCGGCGACGGGCATAAGAATTTCTCCTTGGGTAAACTTTGCCGATAGACTTTGTGATTTACCCGGCCCCCAAATGCAAGGGACCGGGGGCACCCGCAATCAAGCTTTGGCTTGCTCGGCGCGCTGGCGAACGGCTTCGTGAATCTTTGTCCAGCCGCCTTTCATTCCCTTCTTGAAGTCGTCCGGGACATTACCGAAACCGGTGTGGTGAAACTTGATGAGCGTTTCGCCGTTCTCTTCGGTCAGGCGATATTGCACGTTGTTGGCGACGGGGAATGACATCATCAGCGGACCGCTGAACTCGAGAAGCGTGGGGCGCTTGATGGCTTGCACAGTGGCCCAGCAGTGGCCGTTGTTGTCGCCCAAGTCGCGGTACCAGCGGCCGCCGGGCCAGGCTTCGAGCTTGAAAGGCATGGACGTGCCGTCGTCCTTTTCGAATCCGGAGCCGAGTTGATCGAGGAGCGCAGCAAAGGTGACTTCGAGCGAAGCGCTGACACGAATCTCCTGTTCGATTTTGAAGCTGAGGGATTCAAGATCGGGAACTGTCATGGTCGTCATATATCCTCCGTGGGAAAGTTGGGAATTTGTGGTTGCGCTGAGGCCCGTCAGGGCTTCAGATTTGTTGGCTGCAACTGGCCGCTGGCTCGGTCGATCTCGGCCTGGGCGCGCTCGGCGCGCTCCTTGACGCGGATCAACTGGTGCTGCCAGTAGCGGGCGAAGGTTTCAGCAAATTCGTGCAGGGGGCGAATTGCCGCGGCATTGGTGCGATAGAGGCGGTGGCGGCCGTTGCGACGGACGCGAACCAGATTGACGTGGCGAAGGACACCGAGGTGCTTGGAGACCGACGGCTGATCAAGTCCGATGGCAGCGACGATTTCTCCGACCTCGTGCTCAGCGTGCGCCAGATAGAGGAGAATCTGCCGGCGCCGCGGCTCGGCAACAGCGTTAAAGGCATCGGAGGTGGTTGCAGCCCTGGCCATGGAGAAGACATTACATGCTTATATGGGAATATGTCAAGTGAATCGTTTGTGACTTTCGTTCCTGCGCGGACCGAAGAGCGTTTGCCCCCATTGGCCTCGCCATTTACCATCCGTCGCATGAAGCCAGCGACGTTTCTGATCGCCGCTCTCCTGTTGAGCCTTGCGCCGGCGCAGTTTGCGCAGACGCCCGCTGCAAAATCGCCCGAAACTGCCCCCAACGAGGGCCCGCCTGCCGAACTGCCCAAGCCGCCGATGAAGAGCTGGCTGATCAAGATCATTCCCCCGCGGCCGACATTCGATAAGGATGGTACCCCGGCCGAGAATGCTCTGATGAGCCAGCACTTCATTTACTGGAAGAACCTGAATGAAAAGGGTGTATGCATCTTCGGCGGTCCGGTACTCGACCCGAAGGGCGTGTATGGGATCATGGTTGTCCGTGCGGCAACACTGGATGAGGCCAATGCGCTTGCCGCGGGCGATCCCAGCGTAAAGGCCGGACTCATCAAGAACGATGTGTCGGAGATTATTGTCTCGTTTGTGCCGTTGCACCACTCCTGAATTTCTGTTGATCGAAAGGAATTGTCGCGCATGACCTTCAACCGCCGAGCCTTTTTGAACGCCTGCACACGGGCAGGGATTGCATCACCGCTTATGCCGGGGATCCTGTATGCGCTGGCAGCACAGGCGCAGGAGGCGCCATCGGCAAGCGGTCCGGCGACTCCGGCCGCGCCAACGAGTGCCGGCAATGGGGCGGAGACGCCGGTGCTGCCGAAGGTCACGCCGGAAATGATTGACCGGGCCGCAGAGCTGGCTGGCGTGGGGCCGTTTACCGACGCACAGAAGAAGATGATGCTTGATGGGCTCAACGACCAGCGCGACGCGTACACGCAGATTCGCGCGCTGAAAATCGCCAACGACGTGCCCCCGGCATTTGTGTTTCATCCGGCGCCGGCAGCGAAGCCCGCGGAGAGCAGTGTTGTGTTTGAGGGCACAACGCCGCAACTGGTTTTTGACGACGCAGAATCGGGCGAGCCGAAGGTGCCCTCAAACATTGAGGACCTTGCATTCGCGTCAGTGCTCGAATTGGCCGCCCTGATCTTTCATCGCAAGATCACTTCTGTTGCGCTCACCCAGATGTACATCGACCGCCTGAAGCGCTATGACCCAGAATTCCATTTCACGATCACGCTGCTGGAGGACCGGGCGATGGCTCAGGCGAAGGCGGCCGATGAGGACCTGGAGAATGGGCTTTATCGCGGGCCGCTGCACGGGATTCCCTGGGGAGCAAAAGATTTGCTGGCGGTGAAGGGGTACCCGACGACGTGGGGCGCGGGAGGGTTTGAGCAACAGACATTCGAAGAAGATGCGACGGTGGTGCAGCGCCTGGATGCGGCGGGGGCCGTGCTGGTTGCCAAGTTCTCGCTGGGCGCGCTGGCCATGGGCGACAAATGGTTTGGCGGGCAGACACGCAACCCGTGGAATCCAGCGCAAGGATCGAGCGGATCGTCGGCCGGCTCAGCGAGCGCTGTGGCGGCGGGTTGCGTGGGATTCGCACTCGGGTCAGAGACGCTGGGGTCGATCTCGTCACCGTCGACCAGGTGCGGTTGCTCGGGGCTGAGGCCAAGCTTCGGCATGGTGCCGCGAACCGGGGCGATGGCGCTGAGCTGGACGATGGATAAGCTGGGGCCGATTTGCCGTTCCGTAGAAGATTGCGCGCTGGTGCTCGACGTGATCCACGGGCCCGACGGAAAGGACTTGTCGGCGGGCGCGAGCATCGACTTCCATTGGAATCCGGATTTCGACTGGCGCGCGTTGCGCGTTGGCTACTTCAAGAGCGAATTCGATCCGCTGGCTCCGCTCACACTGAAAGAAACGGCGCCCAATGAAACGCAGGAGGAGACGAAGCGGCGGGAAGATGCAAACGAGGCCGCCCAGGACGACTACGCGCGGCGGACTTATGACAAGAAGTACGAGCAGGCAGCGCTGGACGCACTGACGAAGATGGGCGTGAGCCTTATTCCCGTCGAGTTGCCGAAGCTGCCGTGGGACGCGATGGTTCCGCTGCTCACGGCGGAGGCCGCGGCGGCGTTTGACGATCTGACCATGAGCGGCCGCGACAAGCTGCTGACGGGGCAGGGGCCGGAAGATTGGCCGAACGACTTTCGCGTCGCGCGATTCTATCCAGCAGTCGAGTACATCCAGGCCAACCGCGCGCGCACGCTCGGCGTGCGCCAGTTTGCAAAGCTGTTCGAGAAAGTGGACATCATCGTGACGCCGTCGACCGAGGAACAGTTGATTGCGACGAATTTGACCGGCAATCCGGCGGTGATTGTGCCGAACGGATTGCGCGGAGCTGACGCGCCTGCGCCACCGCCGGTCGACGATGGAAACCACGACAATATTGGCGGGCCCGGGACACCGATTTCGATTACTTTCCTCGGCGCGCTTTACCAGGACGCGAAGCTGGCGGCTTTTTCGCACGCTTACCAGCAGGTGACGGGCTTCCAGAAGCTGCACCCAAAGCTCGACTAGCGGAAGAATTCTTTTTTGAGGCTTCCGAAGATCCCTTTGTCGAGACCGTCGATGATACCCCAGCCGCGACCGTGTGCCTGGCGAGGTTCAATGTGAATGAGTCAATGCTGCTGGTGGCTGGCCGCACGGTCGTGTCGGTGCGCGCTGCGGTGTTGACGGCGATGGATTCGACCGCGATGGACGTGGCATTGAAAGCGATGCGCAGGAATCCGAATTGCGAGTCGCTGTAGCTGTCGAGAGTGATGGTGTTCCCCGCCCCATCGGATTCCCGTTGCTGTCCCGCCACTGGCTTTTCTCCCTGCTGGTTCTTCTTCAATCCTGAGAGATCGTAGTAGCCGCCGTTCCCCGCAACGATGTAGGGGATCTGGCGGCCATCGCTCTTCATGATGCGGGTGTAGCGCTCGTAGAGATGGGCGTGGCCGGAGAGCACCATGTCTGGCCAGACACCGGCCTGTGTGCAGCAGGTGTCCATGGCTTTGAGCATGGCCGCGCTGGGCATGTGCTGGCTGCTGCCTGTGAACGGCGGATGATGCACGGCGATGACGAGCGCCTGCGGGTTCTTATTTTTCGTGTCGGCCTTGCGATCGCTCGCATAGCGCTTGAGTTCGCTGGTGAGGAACGTAAGTTGATCGGTACCGACTTTGGAGTTGCCCAGCGAGCCCGCAGTTTCGCCGGCGTTGGAGTAGAGCCCGATGATGCGGACAAAAGGAGCGTCGAGGGTGAAGTAGACACCGGGTTGCGTCAAGGTGGTGCGGTCGAAGCCGGGTGCGCCCTGCGTGGGCGCCGCGGTGCAGAAATTATCGACGAAGGCTTCACAGGAATAGCCAGCCGGTTCGCCTTTGAACATAAACCCATCGTGGTTGCCGGGGATAGCGAAGATGGGACCCGGATAGTTGCGATAGGGCTCGTAAAACTGTTCGGGATAGTAGCTTTCCTGGCCGAAGAAGTAGACCACGTCGCCAAGGTGATAGAAGAAGGCCGGCTTGCCGTTGGCCCAGGTCTTGCCTTCGGCGTCGGCGGTAAGGGCGTCGGCGACGGCGAGCTGCGGCTCCGCACGCTCGATGCCGCCGGTGTCGCCCACGCAATGAATGACAAGTTGGCCGGTTGCTGCGATGGCGTTGACGGTGGCCTGGGAGAGCACTGCGGCGAGAGACATGATGGGCGGACTGACGCGCGGCTTGGGGATCGGCTCGAGGACCTGGATCTCATCGGAGATTGGGACCGATGCGTCGGCGTCGATCTGCGCCGCGCTGTAGGTGACGAAGTTGTCGGCGGTAAATTTCGGGTTGGCAAATTTGAAGGCGCTCGTCGACAAGGCAAACCTGCTTTCCGCCGGGGAGAAACACCGGCACATTGAATTTGAAGATGGCAGAGGCCGGGGAAAAGAAGAGCTGAAAAAGGCAGACCACGAGGAATCGTTTGTGCGCGAATTCTATCGAAATCGCGGCCGGATGCGGAGAGAATTTCTGGAGAATCCAGCGAAAGGGTTTATGCAGTGATTGTTCGGAGGGGCGCGTCGCATCGACTCGTGCCGCTGGTCGAAGTGAAGTCTTGAAGAACTTGCGATCACGGGACGATTATGCGCCACAAGCTGGAAATGATCGGCAAAGTTGGGAAGAAAGGGACCAGAGAATAGAGATCAGAGAATGAGGGAGCTACGCGAGGCCGACAGATTTATTTTGGCGGCGGGGGTTGACAGCGAGTTGGGGGTGGACCCTTCAGAAGGGCATTCCCACCCTTCTCGCAAGGACGCGAGAAGGGTGGGCAAGGCTTACTTGGGTTGCGCCTGGACGCCGGAAGGTGGCGGAGGCGGCGTGGTCTGTGCAGGCGTGGCCGGCTTAGTGGGGGCGCTGGTTGGAGGCGCGGTTTGCGAAGCGGGCGGTTCGGGCTTTGGCGTTGGCTCGGCGTTCGGCTGCGCGCCCGGATGCTGGGGCATCGGCATGGGGCGGTTGGGCATCATAGGCCGCTGCGGTGGCTGCGGCATGTCGGTCACGTCAACCAATTCCACGTCGAAGATGAGATCTGACTTGGCAGGAATGCCGGGACTGGCAGGACTGCCGGGGCGCTCGGGACGATCGGGAATGGTGCGGGTTCCATATGCCATCTGCCAGGGAATGAAGATGCGGCGCTTGCCGCCGATCTTCATGCCGTCAAGACCGTAGTCGAAGCCGGGAATAACCCGTCCCACGCCCTGTGGGATTGCGATGGGCTCCGCCTCTTTCAGCATGGGCTTTCCATCGGGACCAAGCTTCGGCTTGCCGTCAGGCCCGATCTCGGGCTGCCGGTGATCGTCCCACGAATCGAACTTGACGCCGTCGGCCGCGCGCCACCCGGTGTACTTGAGGTGCCAGAGCTTGCCGGACTCACCCACAGCGCCAGTGCCGACCTTGATGTCTTCATAGCGCAGCGCGAAGGGCATCTTGACCGGAAGGTGCGCAACCCGGGAGACGCCGGGGGGCAGCTTGATCCAGGGTTGCGGTTCAGGCGCCGATGCAGGAGCGGCTTTGGCGGCCGGTTTCGCAGCGGACGAAGCAGTCTTCGCAGGTGCGGCGGGCTTTGCAGGTGTTGTTTGGGCGGTTGCGGTAGCGGTAAAAACTGCGAACGACAGGAAAAGGACAAAACGATTCATGGTGAGGAAAGTCTCCGACTGAAATCCAAAAGCGAGTTTATCAGGCGGGAGGGCGGCGGGCGTGGGTTCCCGGCCTCCCCGGTCCCTCCGCCACGGCGGACGAGGGACCTTGGGGCACCCAGATTCAGTGTGTGAGCCCAGTTCCTCTTAGACCTTGGCCACTCTGCAGCATCACTCTATCAACATGGCTGCCAGCAGAGCGGTACGCGGGGCGAGATGCTCGATCAAGACGGACTCGTGGCGCGCGTGCGCGCCCTCGCCAACAGCGCCCATGCCGTCGAGAGTGGGGATTCCGAGGGCGGCGGTGAAATTGCCATCGGAGCCGCCGCCAGTAGAGGCTTCATCGAGAGCAAAGCCAAGTTCACCGGCCAGCGACTGCGCGTGACGAAAGAGGCGGACGGCGCCGCGGCTGCGCTCCATCGGCGGACGGTTGATGCCGCCGGTGACAGTGAGCGCGCAGCGAGGGTCTTGCGGTTTGAGGGCGGCAAATTTGCGCTCGATGCGCGGACCGTCGGCCCGGCGCGCGATGCGGGCATCCACTTCGGCCCAGGCCCGGGCAGGAACGACGTTGCTTTTTGTGCCGCCGCCGGCGACACCCACGCTGACGGTGAGGCCACGCTTGAGGTCGGTCCAGGAACTGACTTTCTCGACCGCGCGGGCGAGTTCGCGGATGGCGTTTGCGCCTCTTTCAAAGTCGACGCCAGCGTGGGCAGCAACGCCCGCGACGTCGATGCGCCAATTGCCGACACCCTTGCGGGCTGTTTTGTAGGCGAGGCCCTGTGCAGGCTCGAGGACATAGACGGCGGAGCCTTGTCTTGCGAGCTCTTCAACGATGGGGCGGCCGGCCTGGCTACCGATCTCCTCATCGCCGGTGAGGAGGAGGACGATTTCGCGATTAAGGAGGCTGGCTTCAGTGAGCAACTCAATGGCTGTGAATGCCATGGCGACGCCGGCCTTCATGTCGAGAATGCCGGGGCCCCAGAGACGGCCGGCGTGGATGCGGCAGGGCATGGTTTGGAGCGTGCCGATGGGCCAAACGGTATCGAGGTGTCCGAGAAGAAGGATGGGCTTTCGGCGCGATCTATGCGGCCCGAAGCGGGCTTCGAGGGCATTGCCGAAGCTGGGATTGCGATGGATTTTGACGCGTGCACCGAGGGCTCGCGCGTCGGGGACGGCGAGAGCGAGGCAGGCGTCAACGGCGGCTTTGCTGTCGGAAGGGGACTCGCATGAGACCAGCCGGCGGGTGAACGCAATGAGGCCCGGCTGCTTTCGGCGTGCGCCAGCGAGGAGTGCGCGTATGGGAATCTTCGAACTGGGAGGCGACGACATGAGCGGCTCTTTTGGGATCGAATTGCAAGCGACGCTTTGATTCTACGACAGTTAAGGCTGACTGGCGCGTAGGTTACGGGAAAGGTTCCAGAGGGCAAATGGCCGCATGGTGTGGTAAAAATGCCACACAACCCGATTTGGACAGGCCGTCTATTCTAAAGACGGCAAAGGCTTTTAGGGCAAAGGAGCGGATTGGGTCACCCGGCACACCAGGAACAAACGATCGCAGCGCCGCTCGAATTTGCGGGCGTGGGGCTGCACTCGGGCGCGCCTGTGACCATGCGGCTGCTGCCGGCACCGGCGGGCTCGGGGATCGTTTTCCGCCGCACCGATCTGGACAACTTTGAGATCCCCGCAAACGGGCGGAACGTGGCGAAGGTGAGCTACGCAACCAGCTTGATGCGGCAGAGCGTCCTGATCTCGACGACCGAACATCTTCTGTCAGCCTGCATCGGCATGGGCGTGGACAACGTCATTGTGGAGCTCGACAACCTGGAGTTGCCGATTCTGGATGGGAGCGCGTTGCCGTACGTGGAGGCGTTTGAGAGCGTGGGCATCCGCGAACAGCGGCGCAAGCGCGAGACACTGCGCGTGCTGCATCCGGTTGAGGTGCGCGAGGGCGAGAAATTTATTGGCGTGTATCCGGGGCAGGGCTACCGGATTTCCTACACGATCGATTTTCCCGCGCCGATTGGGCAGCAGAAGACTTGCGTGGACCTGGCGGCGGAGACGTATGGGAGCGAGATTGCGCCGGCTCGGACGTTTGGGTACAAGGCGGACGAACGCAAGCTGCGCGACATGGGGCTGATTCGCGGCGCAGGCCCGGAGAACGCGATCATTCTGGGCGCGAACGGGCCGGAGAACGGGCCGCTGCGCTTCCAGGACGAATATGTGCGGCACAAGGTGCTGGACCTGATTGGCGATCTGGCGCTGGCGGGACGACGGATTGAAGGCCACGTGGTGGCCGTTCGCGCGGGGCACGCGATGCACACCGCGTTTGTGGCGCGGCTCTTGAAGGATCGCTCGGCGTGGGAGCTGGCGCATGTGCCGGTAGATGCGGCGGAGATGAATGAGGCGCAGCATGCGGCCCATGGCGGTGTGGGCGAGGCGGCGCTGGCGGGGGCGTAGACCGGTCTCAAAATCGCATCACAAATAAAAAATGGACTTGTGCGATCACACGCGATTTCGTGCTGAACCGGGCGAGATCCAATAAGGTCTGTGCTATCCCAAGTCCCCAAATGCAAGAGACCTGGGTCACCCCTATTCATGGGAAGTTGGCGCTAAACGAGGCGTTCGATGGCAACGGCTGTTGCTTCGCCGCCGCCGATGCAGAGCGAGGCGATGCCGCGGCGGAGATTGAGCTGCGTGAGAGCCTTAAGCAACGTGACGAGAATGCGCGCGCCCGATGCTCCGATGGGATGGCCAAGCGCGCAGGCGCCGCCGTGAACATTGACTTTCTCGTGAGGAAGGCCGAGATCGCGCATGGCGGCCATGGCGACTACGGCGAAGGCCTCGTTGATTTCGAATAAGTCAATTTCCGCAAGGGGCCAGCCAGTGCGGTCGAGCAGCCCGCGAATAGCGCCGATGGGCGCGGTGGGAAAGAGAGCGGGAGTATTGGCGTAGGTGGAATGGCCTGCAATGACGGCGAGCGGCTTGAGGCCGAGACGGTCGGCTTCAGAACGGCGCATGAGGACAAGCGCGGCGGCTCCGTCAGAGATGGCGCTGGAGTTTGCCGCGGTGACCGTTCCGCCTTCGCGAAAAGCGGGCTTGAGGTGAGGGATTTTTTCTGGAGTGGCCTTGAGCGGGAGCTCGTCGTGAGTAACAACCCGGTCGATACTCGCTGCCCCGGCGGTCTTGCCGGCGGTGACATTGAGAGGAGCGATTTCAGAGGAGAAGCTGCCGTCGGCTGTGGCATTCTTCGCGCGGGTCAGGGATTCAAGCGCGAATTCGTCCTGCTCGTGACGGGAGAAGGCATAGCTCTGAGCGCAGTCTTCAGCGTAGGTGCCCATCAGGCGGCCTTTGTCGTAGGCGTCTTCAAGGCCATCGAGAAACATGTGGTCGAGGATGCGGCCGTGGCCCATGCGATAGCCGGAACGGGCGCGATCGAGGAGATAGGGAGCGTTGCTCATGCTCTCCATGCCACCGGCGACAATGACCTTCGCGCTGCCTGCGAGGATCAGATCGTGGGCGAGCATGACGGCTTTCATTCCGGAGCCGCACATTTTGTTGATGGTGACTGCGCCGGTGGAGGCGGGCAATCCCGCACCGAGCGCGGCCTGGCGAGCGGGAGCCTGGCCGAGGCCGGCGGTAAGCACGCAGCCGAAGAGGACTTCGTCGATGGATTCAGTCGGGACTCCGGCCCGCTCAACAGACGCGCGGATGGCGGCGGCGCCGAGTTGAGGCGCTGAAAGGCCACCCAGTTCGCCCTGGAATGCGCCGATGGGCGTGCGTGCGAAGCCGGCAATGACGACAGGATCGAATGGTGTGGACATTCGCGCTCCAAGTAAGAGTGGTGGACCGGTTTGAAGACAATCCCTCGGGGGCTGAAGCCCGCAATTCTATTTCAACATCGGATGCCGGGGATGAATCCCCGGCCTACCAGCGTCTACCCATCAAGCTGACTCGTTCCTCAGATTACCGCGGGGCCATGCGCAGTGCACCGTCGAGGCGGATGGTTTCGCCATTGAGCATAGTGTTTTCGCAGATGTGCTTGACGAGCGCGGCGAACTCCGCGGGTTGGCCAAAGCGCGGGGGAAACGGAATGCTCTTGCCGAGCGCTTCCTGCACCTCAGGCGAGAAGCCGGCGACCATCGGCGTGGCAAAGACTCCCGGCGCGATGGTGACGACGCGAATGCCGAAACGTGCAAGCTCGCGGGCAATCGGCAGCGTGAGCGCGACGACTCCGCCTTTTGACGCCGCGTAAGCTGCCTGGCCGATCTGGCCATCGTAGGCGGCGATGGAGGCGGAGTTGACGATGACGCCGCGCTCGCCGTCGGGACCGAGCTGCTCTTTTGCAATGGCCACGGCGGCGAGGCGAATCATATTGAAAACGCCGATGAGATTGATGCTGATGGTCTTCGCGAAGGTGTCGAGGCGATGCGGTCCTTCGCGGCCGGCGACGCGTTCGGAGGGAGCGATACCGGCACAGTTGACGAGCGCGTGCAGGTGGCCGAATGCGCTGATAGCAAGATCGACGGCGTGCTGGGCATCGTGCTCGCTGGTGACGTCAGTGAGAGCGAAGCGGGCCGACGCGCCGAGTTCGGCGGCCAAAGCTTCGCCGGCTACGCGATTGGTGTCGGCGATGACAACAGAAGCGCCTTCGGCAGCGACCAGGCGCGCGGTAGCTGCACCGAGGCCCGATGCGGCGCCGGTTACAAGGAAGACATGGTTCGCTATCTGCATAGAATGAACGGGGTCGTACCGGTCCCGAGCGCAGCATATCATTCAAAGAGCATCCGTGGCGGCAGGAACGGATCTTCGGAGGCAGGGGCGATGGAAGCAGGGGCGGCCCTTACGCAATTGAGCGAGGAAGAGATGCTTTTCCGCGAGACGGTGCGGCAGTTTGCCCTGGACGAAGTTGCGCCCCTGGTGCGCCGCATGGACGAAGAGCAGCATCTGGATGCGGCGTTGTTGCGGAGGCTCTTTGAACTCGGCTTGATGGGGATCGAGATTCCAGAGGAGTTTGGCGGGAGCGCGGGATCGTTCTTCGATTCCGTGCTGGCAGTGGAGATGCTTTCTGCGGTCGACCCGGCGGTGGCGCTAGTGGTGGATGTGCAGAACACGCTGGTGGCGAGCGCGGTGCTGCGCTGGGGCACGGCGGATCAGAAGCGGAAGTACCTGCCCCGGCTAGCGGCGGATACGGTGGGGGCCTACGCGCTGAGCGAAGCGGGCTCAGGGTCAGACGCGTTTGCGTTGCAGACGCGCGCGGAGAAGCGCGGAAGCGAGTATGTGCTGACCGGGCGCAAGCTCTGGATCAGTAATGCCAAGGAAGCGGGACTGTTTATTGTTTTTGCGACAGCGGATGCGAGCGCGGGCTACAAGGGCATTACCGCGTTCCTGGTGGAAAAGGACGCCCCGGGATTTAGTGTGGGCCGAAAAGAGGACAAGCTCGGAATTCGCGCTTCGAGCACCTGCGAGCTGATTCTGGAGGAGTGCGCGATTGCTGCGGAGCAAGTGCTGGGCGAGGTGGGCAACGGCTACAGGATTGCGATGGAGACGCTCAACGGCGGACGGATCGGGATCGGCGCGCAGATGCTTGGATTGGCGGCGGGCGCCTGGGGGCATGCGGTGAAGCATGCCAAAGAGCGCAAACAGTTTGGCAAGGCGCTGGCGGAGTTCCAGGCGATGCAGTTTCAACTGGCGGAGATGGCGACGGACGTTGAGGCTGCGCGGTTGCTGGTCTACAACGCCGCGCGACTTAAAGACGCAGGCCAGGACTTCCGGAAGGAAGCGGCGATGTGCAAATACTTTGCGTCGCACGTGGCCGAACGCGTGGCGAGTCTTGCCGTGGAGGTTCTGGGCGGGGCGGGATTCGTGAAGGAGTCGCCGGTGGAGAAGCTCTACCGGGACGCGAAGATTGGAACGATCTATGAGGGCACGTCTTTCATGCAATTAGCGGCCATTGCGAAGGCCGTTCTGTAGAACCGAAAGCGGAAAAACGGCTCTCGATTTCCCAAAACAGTGGATGTGGCGCCCGTCACACCACTTTCGACCAAAGAGACAGTTGAGATCACGGCGGACCCGGCGGTGAACCGCGACAAGTCCTCGCGGCTCTATTTGCCACATTCTGAATGACATCCACCACAAATGCGCCCGATATATTGACGGGATTCGTCGTGGCCGTGTGCCCGCCTGGGCCGGGTACCACGAAAGCGGCATGACCACAACGGTACTGAACTCCCCAAAAGTAATGTATAGTAACGTTCAATCGTACCTACACTTGTGGATATACTTGGCCTCATTAGTAATCCTTAATGATTACTTTCGTATGCCTTGGCGATAAATCTCGTACGTGCGCCGACAAGGATTTTGCGCCCGTTCGGAGGGCCTATGCGCCATTTGAAGTTGAGTTTAATTGGGCTGCTGACTTTTAGTTGCGGCCTCGTCCTGAGCGGATGTTCAGGGTCGTTTGTGAGAAACAACTTGGCGGCAGGTACCCTCACGGTATCGTCTGGCACGGTCGACTTTGGACAAGTGGCCGTGGGCAAAACCGCGAGCAGCGTCATTACCCTTACGAACACAGGGGCAGCGGCGGTTTCGGTTTCTGAGCTAAGTCTGACAGGGCAGCCCTTCTCTATGAGCGGGGGCGGCGCCATGCCAATGACTGTCGGCGCCAATGCCAGCGTAACGATTACGATCCAATTCGGCCCCACCGCGTCAGGATCGGCGAGCGGCCAGCTTACGATCGCCAGCAATGCATCGAATGGAAGCTCGACCTCAGTCGCTTTGAGTGGCATGGGCGTGCCCGTGCTGACCGGGCTGGATTGCGTGAACGGGTCGATCCTGGGAAGCGCAGTCGACGCTTGCACGGTGAGCTTGAACGCGGCCGCCGGAAGCAACGGCCTGGTTGTCAACCTGACAAGCAACGACAGCGCAGTGGCTGTGCCGGCCACAGTCACGATCGCGTCGGGAGCGACGAGTGCACAGTTTTCGGCCAGCGCGTCCGCTGTTGCCGTAGCGCAAGCAGCCATGTTGACCGCGAGCGCGGGCGGCGTGGCTCAGACGTTTAGTGTCCAACTGGGCGCAGCGACATCCGTTTTGGGGGTAAGCACATCCAGTCTGGCCTTTGGCAGCGTTCCAGTAAACTCGGCGATCACGCATCCGCTGGTTCTTTCATCGATGGGCACGATGCCGGTGACCGTGAGCGCGGCGTCGCTCACTGGCACGGGCTTCTCAATCGCAGGCGGGGGTCTGCCAGCGACGTTGTCTCCCGGGCAGACGCTAACGCTGAGCGTGGAATTCAATCCGACTGCCGCGGGCGCAGCGAACGGCCAAATATCCGTGACAAGCAACTCCGCAGGCGGGACCGCGACCGTGGTCGGCGTCAGTGGAACAGGAGTGCCGGTTTTGACCGGGATTAACTGCGCGAACCTTTCAATCACGGGCTCGGCAACGGATAGCTGCACGGTGACGTTGAATGCCGCAGCAGCAAGCGGCGGATTCGCGGTAAGCCTTTCCAGCAACAACGCGTTGGTGAATGTGCCGGGTTCGGTGATGGTGGCCGGAGGCGCAAGCAGCGCCAACTTTATCGCCAATGTCTCCCCGGTTAATTCGGCAGAGACGGCCATGCTCACGGCCAGTGCGGGAGGCGCCGGTGCGAGCGTGACGCTGCAACTTAATTCCGGATTATCTTCACTGGACGTAAGTGCGACCAGCATCGACTTCGGCGACGTGGTTACGAACATTCCGGCAACGGAGACCGTGGTGCTTTCTTCAACAGGGGGCTCAGCAGTGACGGTCAGCGCGGCATCGGTGTCGGGAACCGGATTTGCTGCTTCCGGGGCCACGTTCCCATTAACTCTGAATCCAAATCAGACCGCGACACTCACTTTGCAATTCGATCCAACCGCTGCGGGATCGACAACGGGAGAGCTTGACCTGAGCAGCAACGCATCGAATGGAGCTTTGCGGAAGATCGGGCTGCAAGGGCGGGGTGTGCCACGGCTGACCCGGCTGAGCTGCACCAACACAACGATTACTGGAGCGGGTACCGACAATTGCACGGTGACGACCAACACGGCCGTGCCGACCGGCGGATTGAATGTAAGCCTGACCAGTAACAATAAGTCGTTTGTGGTGCCGGCATCAATCACACTCGGAGCCGGTGCTACAAGCGGGAGCTTTTCCGCGACCGCTTCCGCAGTAAACGTGGCCCAATCGGTAACAGTTGCGGCTACTTCAACGGGCGTGTCGGCATCCACCAGCGTGCAGTTGGACGCGGCTTCAATCTCACTTGCTGTTAGTTCATCCAGCTTGTCGTTTGGCAACGTCAACGTGAATACACCGACGAGCCAGACACTGACTCTCACTTCGACAGGTACCTCAGCCGTGACCGTTAGCGCGGCGAGCGTGGCAGGAACCGGATTCACAATTTCGGGAGTCAGCTTCCCGTTGACCCTGAATCCGAACCAGACGGCAACGTTAACGGTTCAATTCGATCCAAAAACGGCAGGCGCGGCCACGGGACAATTGACTCTGACGAGTAACTCGGCGAGCGGGACTTCGACACTGATCGGCCTCAGTGGCACGGGAACGCCGGTGTTGAGCGGACTGACCTGCACAACCGGAACAATGACCGGAGCAGGAACCGATAGCTGCACGGTAACTCTGAATGCGTCGGCGGCCACTGGAGGATTCACCGTCAGCTTGGCCAGCAATAACTCCGCGGTCACGGTGCCGGGCAGCGTAACCGTCGCTGCTGGAGCCACGACGGGCAGCTTTACGGCGACAGTTTCGACCGTGAGCACGGCGCAGACTGTAACGTTGACCGCCAGCGCAGGTGGTACAGCCATGACCTTCGCGCTGCAACTTGGGTCGGGAACGGCGACGCTTGGAGTAAGCGCCGGAAGCATTGGATTCGGGAGCGTGAACGTAAGAACGGCGACGACGCAGACCGTCACCCTGACATCGACCGGAACCGCGGCGGTGACGATCACCGCGGCGACAGTGACCGGAAGCGGCTTCTCGGTGTCGGGAGCGACCTTCCCGCTGACTTTGAATCCAAATCAGACGGCAACGCTGACGGTGCAGTTCGATCCGACGGTGGCGGGACCGGCCACGGGCTCGCTGACACTGACCAGCAACTCCTCCAGCGGAACATCGACGGTGATCAGCCTGAGTGGCAACGGGGTGCCCGTACTGAGCGCGCTGAGCTGCACGAGCGGGTCAATGACCACGGCAGGGACAGATAGTTGCGCTGTTACTCTGAATACCGCTGCGGCCAGCAGTGGATTCACTGTCAGCCTGGCCAGCAATAACTCCGCAGTCACGGTGCCGGGCAGCGTAACCATCGCTTCCGGAGCCACGACGGGAAGCTTTACGGCGACGGTTTCGTCGGTCAGCACCGCCGTGACTGTCACTTTGACCGCCAGCGCAGGAGGCACAGCGAAGACTTTCGCGCTTCAACTTGGATCGGGTACGGCGACACTGAGTGTGAGCGCCGGAAGCATCGGATTCGGGAGTGTGAATGTAAAGACGACGACGACGCAAACGATTACGCTGTCGTCAACCGGAACTGCGGCGGTGACGGTGAGCGCCGCGACAGTGAGCGGGGCCGGATTTACGGTTTCGGGAGCGACCTTCCCGCTGACGCTGAACCCCAATCAGACGGCGACGCTGACTGTGCAGTTCGATCCGACGGCGGCCGGGACTGCTTCGGGCTCGTTGACACTGACGAGCAACTCGTCCAGCGGAACCTCAACGGTGATCAGCCTGAGCGGCAATGGCGTGCCTGTGCTGAGCGCGCTGAGCTGCACAAGCGGAACCATGACCGGAGCGGGAAGCGATAGCTGCACGGTAACCTTGAACGCGGCCGCGGCCAGCGGCGGATTCGCCGTCAGCCTGGCCAGCAATAACTCCGCGGTCACGGTACCGGGCAGCGTAACCATCGCTTCTGGAGCCACGATGGGCAGTTTTACGGCGACGGTTTCGTCAGTGAGCACGGCTCAAACGGCGACTCTAACTGCGAGCGCGGGCGGGGTGGCGCAGACATTTGCGATCCAGCTCGGAACGGGCGTGCCGACGCTGAGTATCAACGCAACGAGCATCTCTTTCGGCGATGTCTTCGTAAACTCTCCGGCCACACAGTCTGTAACGCTGTCGTCAACGGGTACTGCACCCGTAACAGTCAATGCGGCAAGCGTGAGCGGCACAGGCTTTTCGCTTTCTGGTACCACCTTGCCAATCACCCTGAACCCCACTCAGACCGCAACCCTCAGCGTGGAGTTCAATCCGACGACAGCCCTGCTCGGGCTGGTGAGCGGCTCGCTGACCGTTACCAGCAACTCCTCGACAAACCCGACCGCAACGATCCCCCTGAGCGGCACGGGCGAGGCGGTTGAGGTGAATCTGGCCTGGAATGCACCGAGCAGTTCTCCGGATCCGGTCGCAGGTTATAACGTCTATCGCGCACCCAGCGGCAGCGCTTCATATCAACAGGTGAATGGATCTGCGATTACGCAAACCACGTACGTGGACAGCACCGTAACGGCCGGACAGACCTACGACTATATCGTCGAGAGCGTGGATGCCGCCGGCGTGACCAGCGCTCCCTCCAACATGGCCGCTGTGACATTGCCGTAACAGTTGCGTTGGCGCTCACCGCTCTGCTATCCAGTAAAGCAGCTGAGGCGGTGGGCCTCAATCAGCCTGCATGAGTGGGCTTCGGGGTCGAGAATTTAAAGTGAAGGTGCGGCTGCATCGATTCTCGATTCTGCGTGCCTTGAGAAGCTCTTCCTAGCATGCAGCCTCCGATCCCATCTAAAGCGAAAGAGCCTTTCGCCTAAGAATCCGGACCATTTGCCGCGACTTGGATACCGCGGCCCGGGCATGGACAGCAACTCTAAAACGGCCGTTGCCGTGAGGGTTGCTGTTTTCCACAGGGAAATTAATACGCGGTAATGAATAAGTTACATGGGCAAGATCGGCTTGTCGTGCGGGCAAATCTCCGCCTTTCCGGCTTAATTGGCTTGAAGATGAGTTATTTGAAGAGCATGGAGAAATCCACAGTCGATTCAGGGATTTTGGCAGACGAATTGCGGAGCAGGAAGTAGCTTCACAACAGCAAGAAAGTACGCAAGCGATTCGAATTTGAGATAGCTATCTCCCTCGATTGCGGTCGAATATCCCAAAAACCGGGAATAGCTTGCTTCAAAGAGCCACCCTCGGATTGGCGAAGGCGGCCAAGCTAGGCCACCGCATGTATAGGTCGAACTAAATTTTTGGATTTTAGAGTACCGGTGCGGGACTGCAAAGTCGATTCCGGCACTGAAACGATTGATTCGGCAATTTTTTCCACAGTAGCGTGAACCTGATATTCAGGATGACAACTGCCTGTACAACCGAATTTGTAACTCATCTCTAAGAGGATGCATTGGACAATGGTTTCTGTGACTTGAATCGAAACTTAAGAGCCACGCCGGTGCCGTAAACCCGATATGGCGCAAACGCAGGGCCCGAATGCCCCGCTGTGTTCCCCACACAGCCGAACTGAATTCGTGCTTGACGATGGTAATCGAGGGGTGAGAGTTTTACTTACTCCACGTGAAATGAATGATGAGTGAGTTCCACTGGGGCTCACTCGGATAAGTAAGACTGCAGATGCACAAGAGCGAAGTGACCTGCGGCACTGAGTATTCCAAGCCGCCGGAGCCAAATGAGGTTGCAGGCCAGCACAAAGGGAACGATAAGTCACGAGCGGATACAGGGCTGCGGACAAAAAATACAAGCAATCAAGGTCTTCTTCAGTGATGCTGTTGCGCGACATTTTTTCTTGCGTGACGTTGGATGATGCAATCGCAACGACGCGGGCAGCTTGGCTTGGTGCTCTACGGCAGAGTTGCCGCGGAACGCACTCGCGAGTGCGCATTTCAGGCCTTGGTTGTGACTGCCCATTCTTCCTTTCTTGCATTCTTACTTTATTCGCTTGCTGCGCGCCTTTCCTACTGAGTGGATGCTTAGGAGGGCAGATTATTGGCGCGAATGCAAGCGCAGGCTCGCTCCAGGCATCTCCAACCAACGTCAGTTTTGGAAGCGTACCGCTGGGAACGACTACAAGTGCAAGCGTTTCCGTTGTGAATCCGGGGTCAGCGGCAGTGCAGGTTTCGCAAGTGAGCCTGGCGGGGCAGTCGTTTACCGTCAGTGGCGCAGGCGACCTGCCCATCACGGTGGCCGCTGGTCACACGCTTAACTTAAGCGTGAGTTTTTCGCCTGCGGCAACAGGAATGGCGACCGGCGAGCTAACAATCGGCAGCAGTGCAGCAGCGAATGGCACGCTCGTGGTCGGGTTGAGCGGCACCGGAGCCACGGCAGTTACACCAAACCCGGCGCAATTGAGCTCGCTCAGCTGTGTGGACGCGAGCGCGACGGGACCCACAAGCGATACCTGCACCGTAGCTCTAAGCACGGCGGCGACCAGTGGCGGATTCGCCGTGAGTCTGACCAGCGACAATGCGGCAGTGAGCTTGCCGGCTTCTGTAACGGTAGCCGAGGGGTCAACGGCGGTGAGCTTCACGGCCAGCGTCTCCGCTGTGAGCGCGATGGAGTCCGCGACGCTGACCGCAAGCGCAGGCGGCGTGGCAGAGACATTTGCCTTGCAGCTCAACGCCGCAAGTCAAGTGGGCACGGGCACACCGGAGTTAAGCGGACTTCGCTGCGGCAGCTCGTCGATCATAGGCACGGAGACGGACAGTTGCACAGTTACGTTGAGCGCGCCAGCGGCGAGCGGAGGATTTGCGGTCGGCCTGACCAGCAGTAATTCCGCAGTTAGCGTTCCGGCAAGCGTAACTGTTGCTGCCGGAGCGACAACGGGCAGCTTTACGGCCACGATCGCCGCGGTCGGCACGGCTCAGACGGTCACATTGACGGCCAGCGCAGGCGGTGTGGCAGAGACATTTACGTTGCAGGTGAATGCCGACGGCCAACTGGGGATTCACGCGCCTGAATTAAGCGGACTGAGCTGCGACAGTTCGACGGTGATGGGAGCGGGGACGGACATTTGCACAATCACGCTGAGCGCAGTAGCGGCGAGCGGAGGATTTGCTGTTGGCCTAACCAGCAATAATTCCGCAGTCAGCGTTCCGGCAAGTGTAACTGTTGCTTCCGGGTCCACGACCAGCAGCTTTACGGCAACGGTCGCCGATGTAAGCACGGCTCAGACTGCAACATTAACGGCCAGCGCAGGTGGTGTGGTAGAGACATTTGCATTGCAATTAAGCGTGAGCGTGCCGGAGCTGAACATCAGTGCCACGAGCGTAACCTTCGGCGATGTGCAGGTGAACACGACGATGACGCAATCGGTGGAATTAGGGGCCTCAGGCGCGCTGCCGGTCGTCGTTGCCGCGGCAACGATACAGGGTACCGGCTTCTCGATCGCGGGCGCGGCATTCCCAATCACCTTGGCAGCCGGTCAGACGGTAACGGTCGATGTCACCTTTGATCCGACTACTGCGGGAGCAACGACTGGGCAGCTGATCATTGCGAGCACCGCAATTGCAAGCGGCACCTCGGTGATCAGCTTGAGCGGAACGGGCGTTTTGGAAGAGGTCAATTTGACCTGGAATGCGCCCGGCAGTTCCCCAGATCCAGTCGCCGGCTATAACGTTTACCGGGCACCAAGCGGCAGCTCCTCGTATCAGCAACTGAATTCTTCGGTCGTTACGCAGACGACTTATGTAGACCTTTCTGTGGGAAGCGGGCAGACCTACGACTACATAGTCGAAAGTGTCGATGCCTCCGGCGTCACCAGCACGCCATCGAACACCGCCAGCGTAACCCTTCCGTAGTTTCGGCGTACAAAGGCCGATCAAAACAGAAAAGGCCGGCAGCGCATTGAGGGGAATCGATCCCTTCCTTTGCGTTGCCGGCCTGGAGCTATCCTACTTCCAGTCGTCGGGCGTATGTGAAATCACGGGTAGCGTGACGCTCTGTCCCGGGCGTTATGTCCACTGCCAGGATCGCCTGAGAAGCGGCGATCCATGCATCACATTTACGCTAATTCATTGCGTGAACTCGGTGTAGTTGTTGATGTTGGAGAGCAGGAAGGAGCCGTCGCTGAAGGATGTTTGCAGCTGCGCATAGATGGTGGTTCCGTTGGTAGGCAGACTCACGGTCGCTGAGGTGCCGCTCAGAGGGCCGATGTTCACCAGATTGGATCCCCCGGAGGTTGTGCCGATGTGCAGATAGTATCCAGCCACTCCGCCGGCACCTGCCGACCAGGTGAACGTCGTCGATGCGCCGGTCAGCGTGCTGCTGTTCGTCGGACTGGTGATCGCGCCGGCCGAGACGGTGAACTCGGTGTAGTTGTTGATGCTGGAGAGCAGGACCGAGCCGTCGCTGAAGGATGTTTGCAGCTGCGCATAGATGGTGGTTCCGTTGGTGGGCAGACTCACGGTGGCACTGGTGCCGCTCAGAGGGCCGATATTGACCAGATTGGATCCCCCGGAGGTTGTGCCGATGTGCAGATAGTATCCAGCCACTCCACCGGCACCTGCCGACCAGGTGAACGTCGTCGATGCGCCGGTCAGCGTGCTGCCATTGGTCGGGCTGGTGATGGCGGCGGCGACTGCGGCAAAGCCGCTGAGCGGGATTTGCTGGGTTGCGGACGCAGCGTTAAGGGTATTGTCAGCGAGCGAGAGGTTGTCAGCAAGAACACCCAGAGCTGTCGGAGTGAAATCAACACCTAGGGTGCAGCTTGCGCCCTCAGCGAGAGTGAAGGCGGTCGAGGAATCAGGGCTGGTCTGAGTGCATGTGGAGGCGGTGTCGTCCCATGTGAAGTTCGAGGTTGAGAGATTGGGATTGTCGCCCGTCGTGGGTAGGTTGAAGGTAAGCGTTGCGTTGCCGTTGTTGGCGATGGTAGCGGCGAGTGGGCCATCGGTAGTATCGGTTGTGCCTTCCTCTGTGGCCGAGAAATCAAGCGCAGGCGGGGTGGCTAGTGGCATCTCCGTCACCGCACTATTGCTTTCACCGTCGAAATTTGAATCGGCGACGAAAACGTCCCCGCTCGCGTCCAGGGCAACGCCAGCAGGCAGGCTGAATCCCCAACCCAGGGGCACTACGGTCGAGGTTGACGAGACATGGCCTCCGACCGCAACGATTTCTTCCACTGCGTTATTGACAGTATCCGCGACGAAGACGTCGCCTGCTGCATCTACAGCGACGCCAGACGGCGCGCTGAATCCGCTGCCTATCGTATTGACAGTCGAGCTGGAGGAGACCTGGCCGTTGACTGCAACGATTTCTTTCACTGCGTTGTTGCCGTTATCCGCCAAGAAGACGTCTCCGTCTCCGTCCACTGCGACACCACGGGGGGCGTTGAATCCGCTGTCGATGGTATTGACGGTCGAGCTGCTGGAGACTTGGCCGCTTTCCGCGACGATCTCTTTCACCGTGCCGCCGCCGCTATCACCGACGAAGACGTCGCCGCTGCCATCCACCGCAACACCAAAGGGGCTGCTGAATCCGCTCCCCACCGTATTTACACTCGAGGCCGAGGAGACTTGGCCATTGACGGCGACAATCTCTTTCACTGCGCCGTTGCCGTTATCCGCAACGAAGACGTCGCCGCTGCCGTCTACCGCAACACCAGCGGGGTTCTTGAATCCGCTAGCCACCGTGTTTACTGTTGAAGTCGAAGAGACTTGACCGCCGACCGCGACAATCTCCTTCACGGCATTATTAGCTGCATCCGCGACGAAGACGTCACCGCTGCCGTCCACCGCGAGGCCGTTGGGTAAGCTAAATCCACTGCCGATAACGCTGGGGTCGGAATTGCTGGGGAAAGCGACTTGCGGTCCGATGCCTGTTCCATAAATATTTGCCGTGGCCAGCAAGTTGCCGGAAGAATCCTCCAATTGAACAGCGCCGAGGCGCAGGCCGGGCGCCGCGGGGGCAAACTGGACCGTAACAGTGCAGGAGTTGCCGACGCTGATTGTGCCCGAGCAGGTGGTAGCGGTCTGGGTGAAGTCTTTGCTCGTTGCGCCTCCTGTGAGGACAACAGGAGCGTTGAGTGTCTCCGTGGATGTAAATGTGAATGGAACAGCGACCGAAGGAGGCGAAGCCGTGCCGATGTTGATCGAACCGAAGTTGACGCCATTCGTTGAGATATCGAGAACTGATCCGGCGCCATAATTGGCGACAAACACGTCACCTTTGCCGTCCTGAGCCAAACCAATGGGATGACTAAAGCCGCTGCCCAACGTCAGGATGGTGGGGGATTCGGGAATCACTCCATTGACTGACAAGATGACCTGTAGTGAATTCGTCCCAACCGTGGAATAAAAGACATCTCCACCCTGATCGACAGTTACGCCCTCAGGTGTGCTGAGACTGCTAACCAGCGTTGCAACACAGCTGGAGTTCAAGCAGGAGTTCTGCAGCTCCTTTATCGCTCCGTTGTCGACGTCCGCGACATACAAATTGTAGCTCTGGTCGACAGCCAATCCCTCAGGCCCGCTGAAGCCGCCGCCCAGTTCAGTGACGTTGCTCGGCGTAACAGCAACAATACTGCCCGCCACGATTCCGGCGACAACACTCGCCGGGATTTCGTCTACATTGCTGTCGCCATTATCCGCGAAATAGACGTTCCCGCTCCTGTCTACAGCCAAACCTTCCGGCCCATCGAATCCGCTTGCCAAAGTAATTGGGCTTCCACCGCCGACCGGAATCATTTGGACTGTGCCCGAACCGGCCACCTCATGAGCGTTATTGGCAAAGTAGATATTCCCTTTGCTATCCAGCGCGACTGCGAAGGGGTCATTGAGCCCGCTGGCCAGAACACTCGTCGTGCTATTGGATGCGCTAATTTCAGTTAACGTGCCGCTAGTCCGATCAGAAACATAGATATTGCCGCTGGTGTCGACAGCGACTGCCGTCGGGTTTGTGTAGGTGCCAGGTAGCGCATTTGTAACGCCGCTAAAGTATGCGGCCTGTGCAGCGGCCGATAAAGGGCAAAGCCACAGCGTTATCGCTGCGGCGCAGGAAAGTGTAAAGGATGAAACGATGCGCACGCGACTAAAATCAGCCGCCGACAATTCACCTAACATAGCGATACCCCTAAGAACATCGAGCTATGACCCGGGGAGTCATGTCTCTGGAAGACCGCCTCAGGCCTGGTTGGGAAGGATCGAGATAACTCGTTTCGTATTTGCAGCCAATAAGAGCGGGCCCGTACATTAACTAACTGAACCTGGAACAACAATTCATTAGCACTCTAAGTCAGGCGTATGTTTCAAGCCAAGCCTCGCCAGAGGCGCTCCGGAAAGAGGTTACCGGGA
>Ga0335085_10001628_pt1 | contig 46057 bp, 40 predicted proteins | sample Lox_Sample_45_FD_206712 | JGI IMG/M metagenome (GOLD analysis project Ga0335085, IMG submission 206712) | Soil microbial communities from Loxahatchee National Wildlife Refuge, Florida, United States - Lox_Sample_4.5 | ecosystem: Environmental > Terrestrial > Soil > Wetlands | place: USA...
AGCCGATGGGGATCAGGATGGCCTTGGAGGTCTTGAGGTAGGCGTCGATCTCTGGCCAGGAGGACAAATGAAGCTGCATGCCGGAAAAACCGCTGTTTCGCGCCGCTTATCGCACCCCAGGCGGTGCGGGAAAAGTCAGGGTTTTCAACACCGGTAAAACCGCGCGGCTATGCCGCCTTGGCCTGGACGGTCAGCAGATCTTCGAGGCGGGCCAGCGCCTTTCGCCACGCCGAACGCTCGCGCCTGACCTCCTCGTGGCGGGAAAGCCGGTTCACCTGCACGACGATCTGCACTTTGCCGTCGGCTCTTGCATAGAAATTGATCTCGAGCCGCGCCTCGTCTTTCCAGGCGCCGCGGAAATACCTGTTTTCGGTGCGCGAACTGATTTTGAGCGTGCCCTTCGGAAACCACTTGCGGCGCTGCCCCAGCTCGGAGGTGGCCTCGTAGAGCACGGCAAGAGGCGCGTCCATCGTGCGCGAAATGCTCACCGACCAGCCCAACGCCGTCTGGTTGCGCACGCGCAGGCCCCGCGACCGCTCGTATTCCACGGTAACCATCTGGCGCCACCACGGGCCGATGTCGTGGCGAGCCGCCAAGAGCTTGACGATGGCCTTGTGCTCCATGCGGGCGGCGCCAGCCCGGTCCATCAGGCGAAACCACTGGCTCCAACTCTTGCCCGTCTTGGCGATGACCGCCAGATCGGACATCGCGGGTTCGTACACGCGTTGGTCCATGCCGCATCCTTCCCTTGGGCGCCCGCTTGCGGGCACTACGCTGCTCCGGCACAATAGAATTACACCAACTCAAAAGAAAAGACTGAGGAAATCTCTAGGATTATTGCCATGCAAACTGCAGTGTTGCCGGTGGCTTCGGAGTGGCGCGAGCGCGCCTTCATCGACCGGGCCAGTTACGACGAGATGTATGCACGCTCGCTCGCCGATCCCAAGGGGTTCTGGCGCGAGGCGGCGGCGCGGCTCGACTGGATCAGGCCTTTCACCAAGGTCAAGAACGTCTCGTGGGACCCGGACAACTTCTTCATCCGGTGGTTCGAGGACGGCACGCTCAACGTATCGGCGAACTGCATCGACCGGCATCTGCCGGCTCATGCCGGGCGCACCGCCATCATCTGGGAAGGCGACGACCCCAAGGACAGCCGCCGCATCAGCTATCAGGAGCTGCACGATGAGGTATGCCGCTTCGCCAACGTGCTCCTCGACCACGGCGTAAAAAAAGGCGACCGGGTCACGATCTATCTGCCGATGATTCCGGAAGCCGCGTTCGCGATGCTGGCCTGCGCGCGCATTGGCGCGGTGCATTCGGTGGTGTTCGCGGGGTTTTCGCCCGACAGCCTGGCGGGCCGCATCCAGGACTGCGGCTCCAGCCTTGTGGTTACGGCCGATGAAGGCGTGCGCGGCGGCAAGCCCGTGCCGCTCAAGGCCAATACCGATGCCGCGCTGGCGCAGTGCCCGGGCGTAAAGAGCGTGATCGTCGTGCGGCGCACCGGCCAGCACGTCGACATGAGCCCGGTACGCGACGTCTGGTATCACGAGGCGGCGGCCAAGGTGACGACGGCTTGCGAGCCGGTGGAGATGAATGCGGAGGATCCGCTGTTCATCCTCTACACGTCGGGTTCGACCGGGCGGCCGAAAGGCGTGCTGCACACGACGGGCGGCTACCTGCTCTACGTCGCCTTCACGCACCAGATCGTGTTCGACTACCACCCCGGCGACATCTACTGGTGCACGGCCGACGTCGGCTGGGTGACCGGCCACAGCTACATCGTCTACGGTCCGCTGGCCAATGCCGCCACCACGCTCATCTTCGAGGGCGTGCCGAACCATCCGACCGCTTCGCGCTTCTGGGAAGTGGTCGACAAGCACAAAGTCAACATCTTCTACACCGCGCCGACCGCGATCCGCGCCCTGATGCGCGAAGGCGAAGAGCCGGTAAGGAAGACCTCGCGCGCCAGCTTGCGGCTGCTCGGTTCCGTCGGCGAGCCGATCAATCCGGAGGCGTGGCTGTGGTACCACCGCGTCGTCGGCGACGGGCGCTGCCCGGTGGTGGACACCTGGTGGCAGACCGAGACCGGCGGCATCCTGATTTCGCCGCTTCCCGGCGCCACCGACTTGAAGCCCGGCTCGGCCACCAAGCCGCTGTTCGGCATCCGCCCGGAAATCGTCGACGCCGAAGGCAAGCCGATCGACGGCGCAGGCAGCGGCAATTTGGTGCTCACCGATTCCTGGCCCGGCCAGATGCGCACCGTATACGGCGATCATCGCCGCTTCGTGGACACCTATTTCCGCACCTACCGCGGCAAGTACTTCACCGGCGACGGGTGCCGCCGCGACGAGGACGGCGACTACTGGATCACCGGACGCGTGGACGACGTCATCAACGTCTCCGGCCACCGGCTGGGAACCGCCGAGGTGGAATCGGCGCTGGTGGAAAATCCGCTGGTTGCCGAGGCGGCCGTGGTCGGCTGCCCGCACAACATCAAGGGCCAGGGCATCTATGCTTACGTTACGTTGAAGGCGGGCCAATCGCCGACTCAGAAGTTGAACGACGAGCTCAAGAAATTCGTCGCCGACCACCTTTCGCCCATCGCCCGGCCCGACGTCATCCAGTTCGCACCGTCGCTGCCCAAGACGCGCTCGGGCAAGATCATGCGGCGGATCCTGCGCAAGATCGCCGAGGGCGACACCTCGAATCTGGGCGACACTTCGACCCTTGCCGACCCCTCGGTGGTGCGCGATCTCATCCGCCACGCCAAGCACACGGAGTAAACCCCGCGGGCATGCGGGAAAATACCTACGCGGAAATTCCTTACTCGATTAATTTGGAATGGTTCGTACATTCGTCCGCGCGTCTGGTGCGGAGCGGATTATGTCGATCATCGGCGGTTTGGTTGGTTCGGATGTCAGCAAGCTGGCCGATGCACGCCGCAATCCGCTTGCGGAATGGGCCGAGCGCAACGCCTGGGTGGTGCTGTTTGCGGGCAGCGTGGCGTTTTGGCTGGTGCTTGGCGCCGTGCTGCTGTTTGCCTGATCAACCGCTCGCCCGGAAATAATCCTCCATCGCTTTCGCCATCTGGATGTCCTTGGCCGTGACCCCGCCCGCGTTGTGGGTGGCAAGCGTCACGTCGAGGGTAGCGTAGACGTTGGACCATTCCGGATGATGGTCGAGCTTCTCGGCCAGCAGGGCCGTGCGGGTCATGAAGCCGAAGGCGGCGTTGAAGTCCTTGAACTGGAAGCGCCGGGCGATGGCGTCGCGGCCCTCCACCTCGCGCCAATTTGGGAATTCCCGTAAAAAGGCCGCCCTGGCGGCGGCGTCGAGCTTGGGCATGGCGTCGTCTCCTGATGCGGCGGCGATTTTCCGCGAAATCGACCTGCGAAGGGAACAGGAGAATGGCGGAATCCGATTGGGCCGACCTTGAGGCGCCTGGCATCGACGAATTCGAGACGATCGCGCGCGCCGCATTTGCAGGCCTGCCCGATAAGTTCCGCGGCCCTTGCGGCAACATTCTGTTCATGGTGCAGGAGTTCCCGGACGAGGACGTCATCGCCGACATGGACCTTGAAAGCGAGTTCGACATCCTGGGGCTGTTCCAGGGTGACGATCTGGCGGTGCGCGAGGGCCATGGCGGGCGCCCCGAGCCGAGCATGATCTTCCTCTACCGCCGCCCGATTCTCGACTATTGGGCCGAGCACAACGAAACGCTGGGCTCGATCATCCGCCACGTCATCATCCACGAGATCGGCCACCACTTCGGCCTGTCGGATGAGGATATGGAGGAGATTGAGGGGACGTAAGGCCCCGGCTCACTCATCTCCTGTTGCGGGCGGGTTCCGTGTTCTTCGCGAGACCATACGCCTTCTCCGCCCGGTAGATGCTGCCGCCGGATGTCGTCTTGCTCGAATAGAGCACGAAGCCGTGCACCGGGAATTCGCCGCTCGCATAAAGCGCGTGATGGGTGAGGAAATCCGCGACGCGGCCGTTCTGGCTGCCCTTCAACCGCGCCAGGGTAACGTGCGGCGTGTATTTGCGCGTTTCGGCCGGCAGCCCGATGCGCTGCAATGCGCTTTCGATCTTGCGCTGAAGATGATTCAGCGCCTCGTTGGGCCGCGTACCCGCCCACAAGTCGCGCGGTATCTTGCCGCCGAACGAGCCCACGCCCTTCAGTTCCAGCGTGAACGCCGGCGCGGCAATCGCCGACAGCGCGTCGTCGATCGCCGCCATTTCGCGCCCGTCCACCTCGCCGATGAAGCGCAAGGTGAGATGAAGCTGATCGCGCGTCTGCCAGCGTGCGCCGGGAACGCCGCCCTGCAGTGCCAACAGGGATTGGCAGACCGCGTCGGGCAGGGACAAAGCGACGAACAGGCGCATCATCTATCTCGCCAGCGGCAGCCGTTTCCGGAACGGCAGCAGCACCAAGCCGTATCCCGTGGAGCCGGCCACGACCGCCATGCCCAGCGCCGCGACATCGCGCACGGCCGACGCGGGAACGTGCAAAATCCAGAGCCGCAGGTCGGACGTCAAGGCCAGCCCGCGCGCCCATTCCTCGCCGCCATAGGCGGCGGCGGCGCACACCACCGCGGCCATCAGGATGGGAACCGCCGACCGGCGCAGCACGGGCTGAAACTGGAGCAGTTTACGGCGGCGGCCGAACCAGGTGAGCACGCCGACGTTCACCCACGCCCCCAGCGCGGTGCCGAGCGCAATGCCCGCAATGCCCATGTGGAATCCGAGCACCAGCACGATCTTGATCGCGATATTGGAGGCGATGGACGTGACGGTGGCGCGCGCGGGCGTCGCGGTATCGTGTCGGGCATAGAAGGTCGAGGCCGCCACGCGCACCAGCACCATCGCCGGCAGGCCCACGCCATAGGCTGCAAGCGCGATGGCGGAGAGGTCGGCGGCGGCGCGGTCGAAGGCGCCGTGCGCGAAGGTGGCGTTCATGATCGTGGCCGGGATCACCAGGAACGCGGCCAGGAACGGCAGCGTGAACAGCAGCGCCAGCGCGGCGCTGCGGTTCTGGACGGCGTCGGAGCCTTTCACGTCGCCGACCGCCAGCCGGTTCGACATCTCCGACAACAGCACGTTGCCGATCGCGATGCCGAGCACGCCGAGCGGAAGCTGGTTGACGCGGTCGGCGTAATAGAGCGCGGTGATGCTGCCGGCCGGCAGAAGGCTCGCGATGATCGTGTCCACGAACGGCGAGATGGTGACGCTGGCGGTGCCGAACGTCACCGCGCCGACCGCGACGAAGAACTCCTTGATTTCGGGCGTCCAGCGCGGGCGCCGCAGATGCAGGCGGATGCCGTCGCCCGCCGCGGCCCACAGCATGTAGACGAGCTGCAGCACGCCGCCGAGCAGAACGCCACACGCCGCCGCATAGGCTGCATTCGGAAACCATGCCGCCATCAGGAGCGTGGCGATCATCCCGAGGTTGAGGAAGTTCGACCACGCCGCGGCGGCCCAGAACTTGTCCCTGGCATTCAGCATCGCCGAAAGCTGGATGACGATCACCGTCAGGATCAGGTAGGGAAAGGTGATGCGCGACAGCGTGGCGGCGAGTTCGATCTGCCCCGGATGCGCGACGAAACCCGGCGCCATGATCCGCACCAGCCACGGCATCGCAGCGAGCGCGACGACCAGAAGCACGCCCTGGGTCAGCATCTGCCAGGAATAGACGTCGTCGCCGAAACGCGCGGCTTTGTCGGTCTCGCCCCTGGCGTTGAGCGCCGCATAGCGCGGCAGAAAGGCGGGGTTGAGCGTCCCCTCACCGAAAATCGAGCGGAAATAGTTGGGAAAGCGAAAGCCGACCAGGAACGCGTCCGACAGCACGCCCTTGCCCAGAATCGCGGCCATCATGATGTCGCGCACGAATCCGGTGATGCGCGACAGCAAGGTGGGAAAACCGGCGGAGAAAAGGCGCTTGAACATGAAATCCCGTTAAGGAATCGGGGACGGAACTATCGCACAATCATTACCTCCCTCCTGCGGAGAGGTCGACGGGCGCAAAACGCTAGGCTTCCGCTTGTCCTTGAACCGGCCCGCGCAAACTCCGATATTACGGGTGAACTGGACCGAAAGCGGTTCAAAGGAAGGATTCCCTATGGCGGACTATGACTCCAATCGACTGATCCGCGGCCAGGCGGCCGAAGCCGGCGTCGTCGACGCCGGCCTGCGCGCCTACATGCTGCGGGTCTACAACTACATGCTGGTCGGCCTCGGGCTCACCGCCGGCACGGCGTACCTGACCGCCTCGACCCCCGCGCTGCTGCGGCTGTTCTTCCAGGTGTCGGCCGCCGGAACGGTAGGCCTGTCGCTACTCGGATGGGTGGTGCTGCTGGCGCCGTTCGCGCTCGTGCTGTTGCTGTCGTTCCGGCTCAACCGCATGAGCCTGGGCACGGCGCAGACCGTGTACTGGGTTTATGCGGGACTCATGGGCCTGTCGCTGGCGCCCATCTTCCTCGTCTACACCGGCGTGGCGATCGCCCAGACGTTCTTCATCACCGCGGCCACCTTCGGTGCGATGAGCCTTTGGGGCTACACGACGAAGCGCGACCTCACTGGCTTCGGCTCGTTCCTGTTCATGGGCCTGATCGGCGTGGTGATCGCTTCGTTGGTGAACTGGTTCGTGCACTCGAGCATGATGAGCTGGATCATCTCGATCGTCGGCGTGCTCGTGTTCACGGGACTGACCGCCTACGACACGCAGTGGATCAAAAACAGCTACTCGGCGAACGACGACGGCACGGTCACCGGCCGCAAGGCGATCTTTGGCGCGCTGAAGCTGTATCTCGATTTCGTCAACCTGTTTCTGATGCTGCTGCGGTTGTTCGGGGACCGCCGCTGAACGCAAACGCCTGATGCTTCACGGCCCCGGTGGAAACGCCGGGGCTTTTCGTTTGTTCAGAAATGGCACGCAAAGGCGCGATAAGGGAAGTTCCTGCCGCGCAGGATGACGCACCCTGTCGTTTCCGAACATTTGTTCATGCAATGCCTTGGAATGGACACATTGGCACCACGCGGACGCCTTCATACGCAGTGATAAGCCCACCCGTCGGCTGGCTTGAGTGCTCTGCGACTTTCAAGCCCCCCAGCCCCCCAGTCCGGGGCGCATTAGCCAGCCGACCTCTCCCCAAAAAGAGAAGTCTCCCGCGCGCCGCTCGAGTTAGCGCGCGCGGGCTTTTTTCAGAGGCCGAGCTTCTTCAGCAACGCGCCCATCTGCCCAAAGGCGCCGCCCACGCCGCCGGTGAGGATCGAGATGGCCGCGGCGGGGGAAACGCTCGCCGCCGCCGAATCACCCAGCAGAACGGAAACCGTCAGAGCCGGCACGACGCACAGCCCGCCCGCGATGGCCCCGCCCAGCGCGCCCGCCGCGTAGCCTCGCCCGAGCAGGAGCCCGTAGAGGTATCCGGCCGTCGCCGAGCACATCATTCGCCCGAAGGTGAAAAGATGCAGCCCCACCCAGGGAAACAAGTGCCCGCACGCCGCCAGGATCAGCTGCAGCACCGTTCCGGCGACCGCGGTGCGCAAAAGCAGCCGGGAATCGATCATCGTTGCGTCCCTTGCACCAACCCCTTGCGCATTCGTAACCTCTCAAGGGTTGCGAGCGAAAGGCGATTTCTCTAATGGAAATTCCCCGCCAGACTTACCGCAGCTTCCCATGATCGAAATCGAGGGACTCACCAAGCGTTTCGGGCCCGTGACCGCGGTTGCCGGGTTGAGCCTGAAGGTTGCCAAAGGTGAAGTCCTTGGCTTCCTGGGACCCAACGGCGCCGGCAAATCGACCGCGATGCGCATGATTACCGGCTACCTCGCGCCCGACGCGGGCAGGATAAGCGTCTGCGGCCACGACATCGAAACCGACACCACCGCCGCCCAGGCTGCCATCGGCTACCTGCCGGAAGGCGCCCCCGCCTACAGCGACATGACCGCGCGCCAGTTCCTGCGCTTCGTGGCCGAGGTGCGCGGCTTCAAGGGCGTCGATGCCAGGTCGCGCATCGAATCGGTGGTGGAGAAAACGGAACTCGCCCCGGTCCTTGAGCAGCCGATCGACACGCTGTCCAAGGGCTTCAAACGGCGCGTGGGCGTGGCGCAGGCCATCCTGCACGATCCGCCCGTGCTCATCATGGACGAGCCGACCGACGGGCTCGATCCCAACCAGAAGCATTCCGTGCGCGGGCTGATCCGCGCCATGGCCCCCGAGAAGGCGATCATCATCTCCACGCACCTGCTCGAAGAAGTGGAAGCGATCTGCACCCGGGCGGTGATCATCGATCGCGGCGCCGTGGTGGCGGACGGCACGCCCGCCGAGCTTCTGGCACGCTCGCGCTATCACAACGCCGTGACCATGACGCTCGCCAAGAACGACGCCGACGGCGCTGCGGCCAAGCTGAAGGCGCTGCCCAACGTCGCGCTGGTGGAGCGCAATGTGGTGAACGGCGACGTCCAGCTCACCGCCTTCCCCAAGAGCGGGGCGCTGCTGATCGAGGCCGTCAGCGCGCTGGCGGTGCGCGAGGGGATGAAGCTCAAGGAGCTTTACGCCGAGCCCGGGCGCCTCGACGAAGTGTTCCGCGCCATCACCACATCCGACGCGGCCCGCGCCAAGGCGGCGAAGCGATGACCCAGCTCTGGCCCATCTTCAAGCGCGAGTTCGCAGCCTATTTCGCGACACCGCTGGCATACGTGTTCATCGTGATCTTCCTGTTCGCGATGGGCGCCTTCACCTTCTACATCGGCGGCTTCTACGACCGCGGCGCGGCGGACCTGTCGGTGTTTTTCGCCTATCATCCCTGGCTCTATCTTTTCCTCGTGCCGGCGATCTCGATGCGGCTGTGGGCCGACGAGCGGCGCACCGGCACGATGGAGCTCCTGCTGACCCTGCCCGTGCCCTTGTGGGTCAACGTGCTCGGCAAGTTCCTGGCGGCGTGGGCGTTCACCGGGGTCGCGCTGGCCTTGACCTTCCCGATGTGGGTGACGGTGAACTTCCTGGGCGAGCCGGACAACGGCGTGATCCTGGCCAGCTACATCGGCAGCTTCCTGTTGGCGGGCGGGTATCTGGCGATCGGCGCCTGCATTTCCGCCACCACCGACAACCAGGTAATCGCCTTCGTGGTCAGCGTGGTGGTATGCTTCCTGTTCACGGTCTCGGGTTCTCCCCTGGTGCTGGATTTCTTCCGGCTGTGGGCGCCGCAAGCGTTGATCGACGCGGTGTCGTCGTTCAGCTTCATCACGCATTTCACCGCCATCACGCGCGGCGTGCTGGACTTGCGCGACGTGGTCTACTTCGCCTCGCTGATCGCGATGTTCCTCGCGGCCAATCTGGTCGTCGTCGACCTCAAGAAGGGCGGATGACGCTATGAATCCGCTGTCCCGCCGCTCCTATTCGATCCTGGCCATCGTGCTCGCCGCGGTGATCTTCGCGGGCCTCAACGTCGCCCTCGATGCCACGGTCACGACCGCGCGCCTCGACCTCACCGAGAACGGCCAGTTCACGCTTTCCGATGGCACGCGCCACATCATCGCGAATCTCTCCGAACCGATCACGCTGAAGTTCTACTATTCCAAGGAAGCGGCGGCGGACTATTCCTCGGTGCGCGACTACGCTCAGCGCGTGCGCGACTTGCTGGGCGTCTACGCCAATTTGAGCCACGGCAAGATCGTGCTGGAGGAGATCGATCCCCAGCCCTACACGCCGGCGGAGGACGAAGCCGCCGGCGCCGGCGTCACCGGCATTCCCACCGACAAGGGCGACACGGTCTATTTCGGCCTGGTCGGCGCCAACCGCATCGCCGGGCGCGAGGTCATTCCCTATTTCTCGCCGGACCGCGAGGCGCTTCTGGAATACGACCTCACATCTCTGATCTACCGGCTTTCGAACCCGAAGAAGGCGAAGATCGAAGTGCTTTCGTCGCTGCCGCTTGACACCGGTCCCGGCGGCATGCAGGCGCTGATGCAGGGCCGCTCGCGCCCGTTCATGATCTATCAGGAACTGGCGCAGAACTACGACACCGAGATGCTGCCGGCCGACTTCGCGTCGATCCCCGCCGGCACCGAAGTGCTGATGATCGTTCAGCCGGGCAATCTCACCGAGGCGCAGAGCTACGCCATCGACCAGTTCGTGCTGAAGGGCGGACGCGCGCTGGTGTTCGTCGATCCCAATTCCGAGATCGCGGGCGCGGCGGGCGGCGCGGACCCGTCGATGGCATCGGCGTCGTCCTCGCTGCCGCGGCTGTTCAAGGCCTGGGGCATCGCCTTCAATCCGGCGCAGGAAGTGGGCGACCTCAAGCTCGCCCAGCGCGTGCAGGTGTCGCAGGACGGCCCGCCGGTCGCCGATCCCGTCTGGCTGCGCATCGGCCGCGACCAGATGAGCGACGCCGATCCCGTCACCGCCAACATCCAGCTCGTGAATCTGGCCAGCGCGGGTTCGTTCCGCCTGTTGAAGAACGCGACGACCAGGTTTACCTCGCTCATCAACACGTCCGACCGCGCCGGGCTCATCAACGTCGCCGAGGCCCGTCTGGTCCCCGATCCCAGCGATCTGGCGGCGCAGATCGCCCCCACTGGCGAACCCTATGTCATCGCGGGCCGCATCTCGGGGCCGGCCAAGACCGCCTTCCCCGACGGTCCGCCGGGAGGCGCAGGTACGCCGCAGGTGAAGGCGGCCAGGAACATCGACGTCATCGTGGTGGCCGACACCGACATCTTCGACGATCGCATGTGGGTGCGGGTGGAAAACCTGTTCGGCAAGACGGTCGCGGCGCCGTTCGCCAACAACGACGCCTTCGTCATCAACGCGGCCGAGAACCTGATGGGATCGAGCGATCTCATGAGCCTGCGCACGCGCGCCGTCAGCGACCGGCCGTTCACGCTGGTGCGCGCGCTGCAGGCCAATGCGGAAGCCCAGTTCAAGCAGCAGGAGGATTCGCTGAAGGCCAAGCTCAGCGAAACCCAGGATCGCCTCAAGAACCTGCAGCAGGGCCAGGGATCGAGCCTCGCAGTCACGCCGCGCCAGCAGGCGGCGATCGAGCAGTTCAAACGCCAGCTCATCCAGATCCGCGGGCAGCTGCGCGAGGTGCAGCACAACCTGCGCAAGGACATCGACGCGCTGGGCGATTTCCTCGCCTTCGTCAACATCGCGCTGGTGCCGATCCTGGTCGCGATCTTCGCCGTCGTTCTGGCCTGGCTGCGCCGGCGTCGCCGCGCCCGCGCCATACCGCTGTGAGCCGGCCATGACGCTGAACGAGGTCTTCACCGATAGAAGGCGGCGCCAAGTCGCGATCCTGCTGGCGGTCGCGGTCCTGAGCGGACTTGCGGCCTATTTCGCCCTGCATCGTCGTGCCGCGCAGGTGGCGCCGCGCTACGAGGCGAAGCTGCTGTTCCCCGGTCTGGCGCATGCGGTCAATGCACTGCAGGTCACCCACATCCGCATCGTCTCGAAGGCGGGCGGGGCGTTCGACATCGACTTCGTGCCGCAGAAGGGATGGGTGCTGCCGGACCGCAACAACTACCCCGCCTCGTTCGAAGAGGTGAAGCGCGCGCTGGTGGCCATGGCCTCGATGGAGGCGATCGAGCCCAAGACCGACCGGCCCGACTGGTTCCACTACATCGACGTCGACGCGCCGCCCAAGGGCGACGGTACGCTGATAACGCTGTCGGGCGACCGCGGCCGCGTCTACGCCGCGCTGATCGTGGGCAAGAGCCAGGAGGTCGGCGACGACAGCGGCAGCGTTGGGATTTTCGTGCGCAAGCCGGATGAGGATCAGAGTTGGCTCGCCACGAGCACTGCCGAGATCAGGCCCCTGCAGACCGACTGGATCGACAAGACGGTGATGGACATCGACCGCGAGCGCGTGCGGGAGGCTGACGTGCAGCCGGGCAGCGGCCCCTCCTATTCCGTCAGCCGCGCCAAGCCGGACGATGCGAGCTTCGTGCTGGCGCCGATCCCAAAGGGCCGCGAGATCGCCTATGCCGGCGCCGGCGACAGCGTCGCTTCGGCGTTCGACGACTTCACTTTCGACGACATCAAGCCCGCCGGGGACATCGACTTCGACAACGCCGCGCGGCTCATCGAACACACTTTCGACGGGCTCACCGTCACTGCCGACGTGGTCAAGCAGGGTGACGATTTCTGGGCGCGCGTCTCCGCCGACGCGGCGCCGGGCGTGGCCAAGACCGCCAAGGAAGCCCACGACATCAACCAACGGGCCGCCGGCTGGGCTTTCAAGCTGGCATCCTACAAGGGCTCCGTGTTCACCGCCCCGCTGGAAAGCCTGCTCAAGCCGAAGGCGCAGGCGGCCGCCAAGCCGGTACGCGCGCACTGAAGCGGGGGCTCACCCGCCAATCCCGCTGTCATCCCCGGCCGAATGCGGGCCATCAGGCTCGCACGAGGGGAAGGGGACCCAGGTGGTTTCGGCAACTCGCTCGGGAAAACCTGCCGCGATATAGTCGCGACGCATTACGATGACCCGCAGCGGCCATCTTGCCTGATAGACCTGGGTCCCCTTCCCTCCGCGCCCGCGCCGCCGCGCGGATGCTCAGCCGGGGATGACATTGGAGACACCATGAAAACCATCATCGAACCGTTCCGCATCAAGGTCGTGGAACCCATCCGCATGACCACGCGCGCCGAACGCGAAAAGCTGATCGCCGCGGCGGCGTACAACCTCTTCAACCTTCATGCCGACGATGTGCTGATCGACCTTCTTACGGATTCCGGCACCGCGGCGATGAGCGCGGCGCAGCAGGCCGCCCTGGTCGGCGGCGACGAATCCTATGCCGGCAGCCCGTCTTTCTTCCGCTTCGAGGCGGCGGTCAAGAACCTGTTTCCGTTCAAGCACGTCTTGCCGACGCACCAGGGCCGCGCGGCGGAGGCGATCCTGTTCTCCGTTCTGGGCGGCAAGGGGCGCAGCGTTCCGTCCAACACCCATTTCGACACGACGCGCGCGAACATCGAGGCCACCGGCGCTGAGGCCTTCGATCTCGTCATCGACGAAGGCCACGACCCCGACAATCTGCACCCGTTCAAGGGCAACATGGACCTTGGCAAGCTGGAGCGGTTTCTCGTCGAACACGACGCGCAGGTGCCCTGCGTGATGATCACGGTGACCAACAACGCGGGCGGCGGCCAGCCGGTCAGCCTGGAGAACATCCACGCCACGGCAAAGCTCGCGCACAAGCACGGCCTGCCCTTCATCATCGACGGCTGCCGCTTCGCCGAGAACGCCTATTTCATCAAGCTGCGCGAGCCGGGCCAGCAGGGCCGCAAGGTCGAGACGATCGTGCGCGACATGTTCGCGGACGCCGACGGCATGACCATGTCGGCCAAGAAGGACGCGTTTGCCAATATCGGCGGCTGGCTGGCGCTGAACGACGACGCGCTGGCGCAGGCCGCGCGCGAGCGGCTGATCCTGACCGAGGGTTTCCCGACCTATGGCGGGCTGGCGGGCCGCGACCTCGACGCCATCGCGCAAGGGCTTTCGGAAATCGTGCAGGAAGACTACCTCGCCTACCGCCTGCGCACCTCCGCCTACGTCGCCGAGCGGCTGGAAGCGATGGGCGTGCCGACCGTGAAGCCGTGCGGCGGGCATGCGATCTTCATCAATGCCAAAAAATTCCTGCCGCACATACCGTCGCTGCAATATCCCGGCCAGTCGCTGGCGGTCGCCATGTACGTCGAAGGCGGCATCCGCTCGTGCGAGATCGGCACGGTAATGTTCGGCCAGCACCCGGACGGCTCCGAGAGCCCGGCACCGATGGAGCTGGTGCGCATGGCGATCCCGCGCCGCGTCTACACCCAGAGCCATGCCGACTACATGGTGGAAGTGTTCGAGACGATCGTGGCGAACAAGGACAAGCTGCGCGGCATGAAGATCACCTGGCAGCCGGAACGCATGCGGCACTTCTCGGCGAGGTTTGAGTGGATGTGAGGCCGCTTTCCCCCGCGATCGACGGGGGGGTATTGTGAACGCCCGCCACAGATTCGCCGATGTGGGCTCGCGACATGGAATGGGCCAAGCCAGAATACTCCAGAAGTCAGGTCGATAAGGCCGCAAAACTCATGATCATGGAGGAGCCCGATCTCTTTACCTCGGAATGGGATCGCTACATCAAGGCGCGAGACATAGTTGACAATTGGAGGTCATCTCATAACTATCCGTTGAACACTTTCAAAGTTACTCTTCGTAGGAAAGCCCACCTTGTCGACGTTGGCGCCGTGGTTGCTCAACGGATAAAGCGAATGTCGTCGATCGACGCAAAGTTGCGTCGCTTCAAGACAATGCAGATGTGCCAAATGCAGGACCTTGGGGGATGCCGCGCAATCGTCCTTCCAATTCAAGACTTCGAGACCTGATGAAGCTGTACGAAAAGAGCGACATTCGGCATGAGTTGGACGATATCGACGATTACATTTTGCACCCCAAGAAATCTGGTTATCGTGGTGTTCATTTGATCTACAAGTACAATAGCGACAAGCCAAAACCTTCAGTCTACAATGGCCTATTCATTGAAATGCAATTGCGAACCCGTCGTCAGCACGCGTGGGCGACAGCAGTAGAGACCGTCGGGACGTTTCTGCGGCAGTCTCTAAAAGCCAGCCAAGGCGAAGAAAAGTGGCTAAGGTTTTTTTCGTTGATGGGAAGCGTAATTGCGCTTGGCGAAGGTTCGTCAGCCTTGGTTCCAGATACTCCAACCAAAAAAAGCGCTTTGATGTCCGAGTTGCGGGTTTCTGCAGGTCACCTCAACGTTCTCGCGACGCTAAAGAACTACAGCCAAGCGGTGCAGGTGGCGCTGGAAGGCACGCTAAAAGGCCACTACTATTTCCTGCTGCGGCTCGTTCCCCAGGAGGGGCGAATGGTTGTCACTGGGTTTCCGAAGAAAATGCTCGAAGAGGCATCCAAGCGCTATACGGAGGTTGAAAAGGAAATCGTTGGCAAGCCGGGAGCCGAGGCTGTGTTAGTTTCGGTTGAGTCGATGGCACAACTCCGGAGGGCTTACCCAAACTACTTTTTGGATACTGATGCGTTTTTGGATGAGGTCAAGGAAGCGGTCACGCGTTAGGCGACGTGCGCTCGGGTACTGAGTTTGGCGGTTACAATACGTATGATCGAAAATCACTCCTAACGCTCGTCAAACGCCGCAAGCGCCGCGTCAAAGCGCTGTTCGAGCCAAGCGTTAGCACCACGACATCCGTCCACAACTGCCAAAGACCAACTGATGTAGTTGGCGATACGTTTTGGCGGCCATCTCCTGGGCGGGCTTTTCTTGAGCGAATGCAGGTTCGCGGTCTTGTCGGCCAGCTTGATCACCTTGGCGCCCCAGGAAAGATGCGGCGCGTGCTCGATCTGCAGCCGCTTGCGCTCGGCCTTGGCGAGCGACTTGTCGTCGGTCACTTCCATCACCCAGCCCGCGACGGCCGGCCCAAATTCCCCTTCGAGATCGGCGCGCGTCGTGTCCGTATCCTCGACCACGTCGTGGAGAACCGCCGCGATGACGAGGTCGACATCCTCGCCGCCTGTGGCCGCCGCCGCCAGCTCGGCCACTTCGGTCAGGTGGTTGATGTAAGGCTCGCCGGCCTTGCCCTTGCGCTTCTGCTTCGAGTGCCGCACCGCGGCGAAATGATAGGCCCGCGCCAAGTCTGCGATCGTGTTCATGGCTCTCCTTTACCGCAAATCGCGGAATTACCAACAGCAATCCGGGCCCGCGTGTCGCAGCCTGCTGGGCTGGGTGATTTTTGGCGGTTTTGCAGGGTTGCGCCCCCGCCCGCAAGGCGCTAGACGATCCGCTTAGCCTGCAATTCAGCCGGTCCCCGGGTGCGGCATCCGCGCGCCCGCAGATGCGCGAGCACGAGATGCCCAAACGCGACGACATCCACACGGTCCTGATCATCGGCGCGGGGCCCATCGTCATCGGCCAGGCTTGCGAGTTCGACTATTCCGGCGCCCAGGCGTGCAAGGCGCTGAGGGCGGAAGGCTACCGCGTCGTGCTGGTGAACTCGAATCCGGCCACGATCATGACCGACCCGCAGCTCGCCGACGCCACTTACATCGAGCCGATCACCACCGACTTCGTCGAGAAGATCATCAAGCGCGAGCGGGGGAACGTGCCCGAGGGCAAGGTGTTCGCGCTTCTGCCCACCATGGGCGGCCAGACGGCGCTCAACACGGCGCTCAGCTTGCGCAAGCGCGGGGTGCTCGACAAATACAAGGTCGAGCTGATCGGCGCGTCCGCGGCGGCGATCGACAAGGCCGAAGACCGCGAGCTGTTCCGCCAGGCGATGCTGAAGATCGGGCTGGACGTGCCGCGCGGCGTGACGCTCAAGGGCTATCTGCGCCACAAGAAGGACTCGGCGGGCAACTTCCTCTACGACGACCAGAACAACCCGGTGATGGAGCTGTCGCCGGAGGCGTTCACCCACGCGCTGGAGGCGCTCGACCATGTCGGCCTGCCGGCGGTGATCCGACCCAGTTTCACGCTCGGCGGCACCGGAGGCGGCATCGCCTACAACCGCGAAGAGTTCTTCGACATCGTGGAGGCCGGCCTCGACGCCTCGCCGGTCAACGAGGTCTTGATCGAGGAATCGGTGCTCGGCTGGAAAGAGTTCGAGATGGAGGTCGTGCGCGACAAGGCCGACAACGCCATCATCGTCTGCTCGATCGAGAATGTCGACCCGATGGGCGTGCACACCGGCGATTCCATCACCATCGCGCCCGCGCTGACGCTGACCGACAAGGAATTCCAGCGCATGCGCACGGCCTCGATCGCGGTGCTGCGCGAGATCGGGGTCGAGACCGGCGGATCGAACGTGCAGTTCGCGGTCAATCCCGACGACGGGCGCATGGTGCTGATCGAGATGAACCCGCGCGTGTCGCGCTCCTCGGCGCTGGCGTCCAAGGCCACGGGTTTTCCCATCGCCAAGGTCGCCGCCAAGCTCGCCGTTGGCTACACGCTCGACGAAATCACGAACGACATCACCAAGGTCACGCCGGCCTCGTTCGAACCCACCGTCGATTACGTGGTGACCAAGGTGCCGCGCTTTGCATTCGAGAAGTTCCCCGGCGCCGAGCCGGTCCTGACCACGGCGATGAAGTCGGTGGGCGAAGTGATGTCGATCGGGCGCACCTTCGCGGAATCGCTGCAGAAGTCGCTGCGTTCGCTCGAAACCGGGCTTTCCGGCCTCGACGAGATCGCGCTGTCAGAGGATCACGCCGACATCGCCGCCGAGCTGGCGAAGACCACGCCCGACCGGCTGCGTCTGGTGGCGCAGGCGATGCGCCACAGCTTCCCCGTCGAGGAAATCGCGGCGATCACCAAATACGATTCCTGGTTCCTGGGCGAGGTCAAAGCCATCCTCGACGTCGAGGCCGAAATCCGCACCGACGGTTTGCCCGGCACAGCCGAGGGCCTGCGCCGGCTGAAATCGATGGGCTTCTCCGACAAGCGGCTCGCCACGCTCGCCGGCCGCACCGAGAAACAGGTGCGCGAGATGCGCCGCTCCCTCGGCGTGCGTCCCGTGTTCAAGCGCATCGACACCTGCGCGGCCGAGTTCGCGGCGCTGACGCCCTACATGTATTCGACCTACGAAACCCCGGCGGGCGGCAAGGCCGATTGCGAAAGCCGGCCGACCGACGCCCGCAAGATCATCATCCTGGGCGGCGGCCCCAACCGCATCGGCCAGGGCATCGAGTTCGACTATTGCTGCTGTCACGCAGCCTTCTCGCTCTCGGACCAGGGTTATGAGACCATCATGGTCAACTGCAATCCCGAGACCGTCTCCACCGACTACGACACCTCGGACCGCCTCTACTTCGAGCCGCTGACCGCCGAGGACGTGCTCGAGATCGTGGCCAAGGAACAGGAGAACGGAACGCTCGAAGGGGTCATCGTGCAGTTCGGCGGCCAGACGCCGCTCAAGCTCGCCAACACGCTGGTCGCCGAAGGCGTGCCGATCCTCGGCACTTCGGCGGACGCCATCGACCTCGCCGAGGACCGCAAGCGCTTCCAGGTCCTGCTGCACGAGCTGAACCTCAAGCAGCCGCGCAATGCCACTGCCATGACCGCCGAGGAAACCGTCGCGGCGGCGAGCGAGATCGGCTACCCGGTCATCCTGCGCCCCTCCTACGTGCTAGGCGGGCGCGGCATGGTGATCGTGGCGGACGAAGAGCGGCTGAAGGCGACCGTTTCGTCGGGCGAGCTGTTCCGCATCTCGGGCGACAACCCCGTCCTGATCGACGGCTTCCTCAACCGCGCCATCGAGATCGATGTCGATGCCGTCTGCGATTCCACCGGCGAAGTGTTCATCGCGGGCGTGATGGAGCACATCGAGGAGGCCGGCGTGCATTCGGGCGATTCCGCCTGCGCCATTCCCCCGCATTCGCTGTCGCGCGACACGGTCAAGGAGATCGAGCGGCAGACCATCGCGCTCGCCCGCGCGCTGAAGGTACGCGGCCTGATGAACGTGCAGTTCGCCATCCAGAACGGCGACATCTACGTGCTGGAGGTCAACCCGCGCGCCAGCCGCACCGTGCCGTTCGTCGCCAAGGCCATCGGCCTGCCGGTCGCCGCGATCGCCGCGCGCGTGATGGCGGGCGAGACGCTGTCGGCCATGCCGCATTCGCGCCAGCATTCGATGCGCATCTGCGTCAAGGAGGCCGTGCTGCCGTTCGGCCGTTTCCCCGGCGTGGATACGCTTCTCGGCCCCGAGATGAAATCCACCGGCGAGGTGATGGGCCGCGACTCCAATTTCGGCCGCGCCTTCGCCAAGAGCCAGCTTGGCGCCGGCCAGAAGCTGCCGCTGACGGGCACGGTTTTCATATCCGTGCGCGACGCCGACAAGGTGGAAGCCATCAGGCCGGCACAGATGCTGCTGGCGATGGGCTTTTCCGTGGTGGCCACGCGCGGCACCGCCAAGGCGCTGGAGGCGGCGGGCCTGCCAGTCAAGCGCATCAACAAGGTGCTGGAGGGCCGCCCTCACGTCGTGGACGCAATCAAGAACGGCGAGGTGCAGCTCGTCTTCAACACCACGCAGGGCGCGCGCGCCGTGAGCGACTCGACCTCGATCCGGCGCACCGCGCTGACCATGCGGGTTCCCTACTACACCACCATGGCAGGGGCGGCCGCCGCCACCGAAGCCATCGCCGCGCTCAGGGCCTCGTCGCTCGACGTCCGCCCGCTGCAATACAAGTCCCAGCCGGAAGACTTCCTGTCGGACTGAGCTTCGGCGCCCGCCCTTGAAGTCGCCCCGACGCCGTCCTACTGTTTATGCGTATCTGCTTCGGACGGGGATCAAGAAACCCTGACATGACAACAGGTTAGCAGAGACATCTCCAACCCGCCAAAGGGCCAGTGGCCTGCGTGACGCGGGCGGGGGAGGTTTTGCCGGCATCAGGATCAAGAAGGCCATGGAACGCATACCGATGACCGCCTCGGGCTACAAGGCCCTGGAAGAGGAGATCAACCTGCTCAAGACGGTGGAGCGCCCCGCAATCATCAGGGCAATCGCCGAGGCCCGCGGCCACGGCGACCTGTCGGAGAACGCGGAATACCACGCCGCCAAGGAGCGCCAGGCCTTCATCGAAGGGCGCGTCATCGCGCTCGAAGACCAGATCGGCCGCGCCGAGGTGATCGACGTGTCGAAGCTGTCGGGCGGCACGGTGAAATTCGGCGCGACCGTGACTTTGGTGGACGAGGATACCGAGGAAGCGCGCAAGTACCAGATCGTGGGCGACTTCGAGGCCGATGCCAAGAAGGGCCGCATCTCCGTCTCCTCGCCGATCGCGCGCGCCATCATCGGCAAGAGCAAGGGCGATACGGTGGAAGTTGCCACTCCCGGCGGCGCCAAGTCGTACGAGATCCTGAAGGTGGAGTGGATCTAGTGTCGTGGTTTCGAAGTTCGCGCCATCACCGATATCGGCCGCTTGGCGAACTTCGAAACCAAGGCGACACTGGGAGTCGATGAGTTCTATTTCGCCACCAGCTTCTCGATCGCGTCGAGGTAGGCAACAAACGCGCTGCGACCCTTGTCGGTGAGGCTGACCCGCGTCAGCGGCTTGCGGCCCACGAACGACTTGGCGATCTCCACGTATCCCGCATCCTCCAGCTTGCGCAGTTGCACCGAGAGATTGCCGTCGGAGGCCTGCAGCTTCGCCTTCAGCGTGTTGAATTCGGCGCTGCCGCTGCCGGTGAGATAGGCCATCACGCCCAGCCGCAGGCGGCCGTGGATGACGTCGTCGATGGCGGCGATGTCGAACGCGTCGCTCACTTCGGTTCCTCGACCATCAGCTTGAGGCCCGGCGGCGTGAGCAGGATCACGATTGCCACGCCCACCACTGCCAGCTCCGCCGGATTGCCGGTCAGCGCCGCCACGGCGAACGCAAAGCCGAACGAGGCCGCCGCCGGCAGATACATCCAGCGCCGGCGCGCCATCACCGCGCTCAGTCCCCATGCGATGCCGTAGAAGATGAAGATCATCGGGATGAAGGCGTAAAGCAGCTCCGGCGTCTTGGTGATCGAGGCCGCGATCGTCGTCGTGCCGTAGGCCGCAAGCAAGCCGACCGCATTGACGATCCAGGCGACGCCGAACACGGCGTTCGAGGCGTTGGGCGCCACCGCGCGCCTGCGGCCGCGCAGCCTGAACCACAGGGCAAGCCAAATCACGGCAAACACGACATAGGCGCCCGTCCAGATCCAGTGCATTTGCCGGTCCGAAATCGCCAGCCGGCCGTTGATCGCGGCCCACTGCACAAGACAGGCGATCCCGAACACGATTCCCGCCGCCGCCAGGAATGTGCCGCCGAAGATCGGGCCTTTGCGGCCGTGCTCGGCCAGCGTGCGCATATAGGCGATGTCGTCCTTGACCGTGTCGTTGCTCATGGGGTGCCCATCTTCGGTATCTGATCCGACCATACTAAAAGTACTTCATTATGTAAAGTACTTTATAATTCGACTGATGCCGGGCCGACTGACGCATGGCAAGGATTTGATCGGAAAACAGCTTTTACCGCGCGCGGGCCGTGAGGCACTCTCCGCCGGCTGAAAAAAAGAAACGGGGCGGGCCGTGAGTACCAACACCAAGCGCGTGGCCGAGTTGACCGTCCGGGGAATCATCCTCGGCATCCTCATCACTTTCGTGTTCACCGCCGCCAACGTCTACATCGGCCTCAAAGTCGCGCTCACCTTTGCCACTTCGATCCCCGCCGCGGTGATCTCGATGGCCGTGCTGTCGGCCTTCAAGAACTCGTCGATCCTCGAGAACAACATCGTGCAGACGGTGGCGTCGGCGGCGGGCACGCTGTCGGCGATCATCTTCGTGCTGCCGGGGCTGGTCATCGTCGGCTGGTGGACAGGCTTCCCGTTCTGGACGACGTTCTGGATCTGCGCCGCGGGCGGCGTGCTCGGCGTTCTGTTCACGATTCCGCTGCGCCGCGCGATGGTGACGAATTCCGACCTGCCCTATCCCGAAGGCGTCGCCGCCGCCGAAGTGCTCGAAGTCGGCCACATGCTCGACGAGACGCAGGCCGGCGAAACCCGCGTCGGGCTCAGAGCGGTGATCCTGGGCACGCTGGCGTCGCTGGCGATGGCGATTGTCGAAGCCACGCGCCTGATGTCGACCGAGCTCAGAAGCTCCTTCCGCGTCGGACCGGTGGCGACCAGTTTCAACATGTCGTTCTCGCTGGCGCTCTTGGGTGCGGGCTATCTCGTGGGGCTGTCGGTGGGCATCGCCATGCTCACCGGACTGGCGATCGCCTGGCTGGGCGCAGTGCCGGCGCTTTCCGCGCTGGTTCCGCAGAACGGGGCGCCGCTCTCCGACTACGTGCATTCGCTCTGGTACAACAATGTCCGCTTCATCGGCGCGGGCGCGATGGGAGTGGCGGCGCTGTGGACGCTGGTCAAGCTCGTGGCCCCCGTGCTGCGCGGCGTGGCGGCGACGATTTCGGCATCGCGGGCCGCGCGCACCGGCGGCGACCTGCGCGACGTCGATCTGGCGCCCGCCTGGATCGTCTTTCTGTCCGTCGTCTGCCTGTCGATCATTGCCTGGCTTCTGCACGTGTTCCTGGGCGACACCCCCTACGTTGATGAGGCCTGGCGCTTCGTGGCGTTCGCCATGCCGTTCGTGGCGGTCGTGGGCTTCATGATCGCGGCGATCACGGGTTACATGGCCGGACTGATCGGCGCGTCCAACAGCCCGATTTCGGGCGTCGGCATCCTGGCGATCCTGGTCTGCGCCACGCTGTTGATGGCGGCCGTCCATCCTTCCGGGACCGACAGCAAGGCGCTGGTGGCCTTTTCGCTGTTCGCGACGGCGATCGTGTTCGCGATGGCCACGATCTCCAACGACAACCTGCAGGACCTGAAAACCGGACAGATCATCGGCGCCACCCCGCGCGCGCAGCAATGGGCGCTGATCATCGGCTGCGTGGCCGGCGCATTGGTGATCCCGCCGGTGCTGAACCTGCTCAATCAGGCCAACGGCTTTGCCGGCGGGCCGCGGCTGGCCACGGCGGTGGCCGCTCCGCTGAGCGCGCCGCAGGCCAACCTGATTTCCACGCTGGCGCGCGGCGTCATCGAGCAGCGCATCGACTGGAACATGCTGGGGATCGGCGCCGCAGTCGGCGCGGCGATCGTGATCCTGGACGAGTTCCTCGGCCGCCGCAAATGGCTGCGCCTGCCGCCGCTGGCGGTGGGAATGGGAATCTACCTGCCGATGGCGGTGACCGCGCCTGTGGTGCTCGGCGCCGTGCTGGGCCACGTGTTCGACCGCTGGAGCGCCAAACCGAAAGCGAACGGCCGCGGCCGCACGCCCGAACAGACCAAGCGTCTGGCGGTGCTCGTCGCCTCCGGCATGATCGTCGGCGAAAGCCTGTTCGGCGTGCTCAACGCCGGACTGATCGTGGGCTTCAACAACGCCGCGCCGCTGGGACTGGTGAGCGCCCGCTTCGCGCCCGCCCCGGCGATCGGCTGGCTGGTATTTGCCATGATGATCCTGGAGCTGTCGGGCTGGCTGGTGCGCCGGGCGCGGACCTGACCGGTCATCCCGTCCGCCGCGCGATCAGCACCCGCATTTCCGCGATCTGGCGGAAGCGGCCGTCGGGCTCCAGCTTCGCCAGCTCCGCGCGCAGTTCCGCCTCGAACGCCGCCGCGCGCGCGCCCAGCTTGTGCTGCGCGGTGACCGACCACGACCACGCCAGCCCCACGATGTCGTCCGCGCTCAAGGCGCGATCGACGATGACGCCAGTGATTTCGAGCGCCGGGAAAGGCGAATCGAGCAGGATCGATTCGTGAGTGCGGTAGCCGGGGCTGTTGCGCGCCACCCGGTGCGGCGATTCATTGGCGCCGTAGCGATTGGAGACATCCCTCAGAACGGTGGCCCAGCGGTTCTCGGCCGTGTTGAGGTCGTCGTCGTCGAACAGCGCCACGGCGCCGCCCGGCAGAATCAGCTTGTCGAGCGCGGCCAGCGTTTGTTCGCGCGCCATCCAGTGGAAGGCGCGTCCCATGGTCACCAGCCGGAAAGGCCCGATTCCCGCGGGCAAATCGAACGACGAGCCCTGGCGCGAATCCACTTTGAGCTGCTCGGCATCGGCCGCCTCGCAGAGCGCCGCCAGCATCTCCGGCTCGGGATCGACCGCTGTGACCGTCATGCCCGCCCGGGCGAAAGGCAGCGCCAAAAGGCCCGGGCCCGAACCCAGATCGAGCACGGGATCGCCCGGTTCGAGGCCGGTGAGCGCGACAACTCGCCTGATCAGGCGCGCGGGATAGGCCAGCCGGTATCGCGCATAATAGGGCACGGTGGACTGGAATCGGCGCGGCTCGTAGGTCTCGGACGGGTCGGACATTGTTCCAGCGGTTTGATTTGGCAGCTTCTCCTCTATACTAGGCGAACCGATCTCGGGCAAAGACCATGGCGAACATCGCACTCGTCGACGACGACAAGAACATCCTGGCTTCCGTGCAGATGCTGCTGGAGCAGGAGGGCTATCACGTCCGCACCTTCACCGACGGCGCTTCCGCGCTGACGGCGCTTTCCGCGACGCCGCCGGATCTGGCGATCCTCGACATCAAGATGCCGCGCATGGACGGCCTCGAGCTGTTGCGCCGCCTGAGGCAGGGCCAGGAGAACCTTCCCGTCATCTTCCTCACCTCCAAGGACGAGGAGATCGACGAGCTCATGGGGCTCAACGCGGGTGCCGACGACTACATCCGCAAACCCTTCTCGCAGCGGCTGCTGCTGGAGCGCGTCAAGGCGGTGCTCCGGCGCGCCGAGGCGCACAAGGCCTCTCCGCCGGGCACGCCCGAAGCCAAGAAGGAGGCGCTGGTGCGCGGCAAGCTCGCGCTCGACCCGCAGCGCCACGAGTGCACCTGGGACGGCAAGCCGGTGCGCCTGACGGTGACCGAATTCCTCATCCTGCAGTGCCTGGCGCAGCGCCCCGGCTTCGTGAAGAGCCGCGACAGCCTGATGGACGCCGCCTACGACGATCAGGTCTATGTCGACGACCGCACCATCGACAGCCACATCAAGCGGCTGCGCAAGAAGTTCAAGCAGGTCGACGACTCGTTCGAGGCCATCGAGACGCTCTATGGAGTGGGTTACCGGTATCGTGAAATGTGAAGCCGGTAGTTTGCTGTTGCAGTTTTCCCAACCCGTCATCCCCGGCCGAGCACAAGCGAAGCGCGTGCGAGGGAATGGGAACCGGGGTCGTCAGAGCAAGACAGTCACCACGCGTACTGCATTTGCCGTTTCGTCTGCTCTGAGTTGGTTGGACCACCTTTGTCCCCTTCCCTCGCGTGGGTCGCCTAGCTCCCCGCGCTCGCCGGGGATGACGACCGTGCTTGGGTGGCGATTTCCGGGCCAGCGCGCATGAAGATCTTTCACCGCGTGCGTGACGGGCGCTATTCCGTTCTGCGCTGGCGGATCATCCTGCTCAATACGGTCGTGTTCGCGGTCCTCATCGCGGGCGTCACCTGGGTGCAAACCTCGCGCGTCGGCCTGGTCGACGAGCGCATGACCGGCATCGAGGAGGAAGCCAGGATCATCGCATCCACGCTTGCCGAATACGCCACCGTCACCGACAGCCGGGAGCTCAATCCCAAGAGTTCCGAGGAGCTGCTGCGCGACCTGGTGGCCCCCACGCGCCTGCGCGCCCGGCTCTACGACGTCAACGGCCAGCTCGTGGTGGATACGCGCAACCTTCTGGCGCGCAACGTCGTGCAGGTCGCCGAACTGCCGCCGATCGACGCCTGGAGCCGCTTCAAGCGCATGATCGGCGGCATCTACGATTCCATCATGGGCGTGCGGCCGTATCAGCGGCTGGAGCCCTATTTCGAGGGGGGGCAGGACGGCCGCGTCTATCGCGAGGTCGACGATGCGCTGATGGGCGAGACCAGCGCTGCCAAGCGGGTGGACGAGCAGAACAAGCTGATTCTCACGGCGGCGACCCCGGTGCAGCGCTTCAAGGCGATCTACGGCGTGCTGTTCGTCTCCACCGAGGGCGGCGACATCGACGACATCCTGCAGCTCGAGCGCGCCAAGCTGATCGAGGTGTTCCTGATCGCCACCGTGGTGATGATCGGCGCCTCGCTGTACCTGTCGTGGAACATCGCCGAACCGATGCGCGATCTGGCGCGGGCCGCCGACCGCGTGCGGCGCGGACGCTCGGGCCGCGAAACCCTGCCTGATATGAGCCACCGGAGCGACGAGATCGGCGAGCTGGCGGGCAGCATGGCGGCGATGACGCGCGCCCTCTACGACCGCATCGACGCGATCGAAAGCTTCGCCGCCGACGTCGCGCACGAGCTGAAGAACCCGCTCACTTCGCTGCGCAGCGCGGTCGACATGCTGATGCGCGCGCAGGACGAGGAATCCCGCACGCGGCTGATGGCGATCGTGCGGGCCGACGTCAAGCGCATCGACCGGCTGATCACCGACATCTCCGACGCCTCGCGGCTGGACGCCGAGTTGAGCCGCGAAACCTCGAGCCCGGTCGACATCGGCAAGCTCTTGGAGACCATCGTCGAGATCTACCGCATGATGGAGCTGCCGGGTGGCGTCAAGGTGGACCTGAAGCTCGAGCTGCCGCCCGACGCCATGGTGATCGGGCGCGACGAGCGCCTAGGCCAGGTCGTCCGCAACCTGGTCGACAACGCCGTGTCGTTCAGCCCGCAGGACGGCACGGTCACGATTTCGGCCCGCACCGAACACGGCCAAGTCCGCATCATGGTCGACGATGAGGGACCTGGCGTGCCGCCCGACAACCTCGAAACCATCTTCCAGCGCTTCTATACCGAACGCCCGCAGGACCATGACTTCGGCAAGAATTCGGGGCTGGGGCTTTCCATCGCGCGCCAGATCGCGGACGGCGTCGGCGGGCGCATCTGGGCCGAGAACCGGCCCGAGGGCGGCGCGCGCTTCGTCGTGCTGTTGCCGCTGGCGAGGCTCGCATGGTCCGGGTGAGCGTCAACGTGCACGCCACCTGTCTCAGGCTGGCGGCGGCGGGCCGGCCGTTCGGCGCGCCGCCCGACTGCGGCGTGCTTCTGATCGGGCGCAGCGGCAGCGGCAAATCGGACCTCGCGCTCCGGCTGATCGCGGCCGGCGCTGAACTTGTCGCCGATGACCGGACCGACCTTTTCGTGCGGCGCGGACGGTTGTTCGCGACGGCTCCGCGAAGGCTGGCCGGGCTCATGGAAATCCGCGGGGTCGGCATTGTCAGCCTGCCGCATGCGAAAGTCACCCGCATTGTCCTGGTCGCCCGGCTGGGAAAATCGGGCGCGCGCATGCCGGCGCATCGGCTCTGGCGACCCCCTGCGGCGCTCGGCCTCCTCGCAAAAGCTGCGCCACCCATTATCTCCCTGTCGCCGCTCGAAGCCTCCGCGCCGGCCAAGTTGGCGGCCGCAACGGCAGCTTACGCATTGGGCTTGTATCGCGAGGATGCGAACCCGGTATAACACGCATCTCAGGCTTGCTATCGTTCGGCCTGCAAACGGAAAGTCTCATGATCGGCATCGTTTTGGTTACCCACGGCCGGCTGGCGCACGAATTCATCTCGGCAATGGAACACATGGTAGGCCCGCAGAGCCATTTGCGCGCGGTCTGCATCGGCCCGGAGGACGATATCGAACGCCGCCAGCGCGAGATCGCCGCGGCGGTGAAGAGCGTGGACCTGGGCGACGGCGTGGTGATCGCCACCGACATGTTCGGCGGCACGCCCTGCAACTTGGCGCTGACGCTGCTCGAAAAGGGCAGGATCGAGGTGCTGGCAGGGGTCAACCTGCCCAGCCTGATCAAGCTGTGCGATGCGCGCACCAAGATGCCGCTCGAAATCGCGGTGCAGGATGCGATCGACGCCGGGCGCAAGTACATGCGCGCCGGCTCGGCGGATTTGTTCGGCGGCGGCAATTCATGAATCCGATGGCGCGGTTCCAGGCGACCGCGAAGATCCTCAACAAGCGTGGCCTTCACGCCAGGGCTTCGGCCAAGCTGGTGGAGGCGGCGTCGCGCTTCCATTCGCACATCACCGTGGGCAAGGACGGCCAGTGCGTCGATGCGCGCTCCATCATGGGGCTGATGCTGTTGGCCGCGCCGGTGGGCAGCGAAGTGGAAATTTCGGCGGCCGGCGACGACGCCAAGCAGGCCTTGACCGCGATCCTGGCCCTGATCGAAGCCAAGTTCGGGGAAGAGTGACTGTTTCCGGGAGCGTGGGGCCGTGAGATCAAGACGTGCGCTCATGGTATCGGCAGTGTTGGGTTCGATGGCACCCGCCGCGCTGGGAGGACCGCCCTTCGTTTCCGACGATCCGCAGCCGACCGACTACCGCCATTTCGAGATTTACGCCTTTGCGCAAGGCTCGCAGTCCCGCGACGGGGCCGACTCGACGTTCGGCGTCGACTTCAATTACGGCGCGGCGCCGGATCTTCAGCTCACCGCCGTGCTTCCGCTCGAAGTCGAGGCGCCGGCCGGCGGCGGCACTTCGGCCGGCCTCGGCAATGTCGAGCTCGCGGCCAAGTACAAGTTTCTGCATCAGGAAGATGCGGGCTGGGATATCGCGATCTTCCCGCGCCTGTTCCTGCCGAGCGGATCGAGCGAAGTGGGCGAAAAGCACTTTTCGCTGCTCTTGCCGCTCTGGGCCCAGAAGAGCTGGGGCGACTGGTCGACCTTCGGCGGCGGCGGTTGCGTCCTCAACCGCAGCAAGCAAACGCAGAACTACTGCCTGCTCGGCTGGGCGCTGATGCGCCAGCTCTTGCCCGACCTCCAGGTCGGGGCGGAGATCGTCCACCAGGGTGCCGACTCGAAGGGCGGCCGCGCGGCGACGGGCCTCGGCGGCGGCGTGATCTACGACGTGAACGACCACGTCCATCTGCTGGGCTATATCGGTCCCGGCCTGCAGAACGCCGCAGAAACGGCGCGCTACAACTGGTACTCGTCGGTCCTGTTCACCTTCTGATTCCTGAATTGCTCTTCATCTTGTCGCAAGCCGTGTCGGCACACCGCACCCTGGACGGCGCATTTCGTTACGCCGCAGCGGGTTGGCGACTGGATCGGCCCTCGTCTCCGTTGTATTTCCTTAAGGGCCACCCCGGCGCGTGGGCGGCGTAACCATCGCCGGGTCCGGCCTGGTCGAGGAGGGGTCATTGCACAGCAGGCAGCGGGCGCGTGAGCGCGGGTGGATTTCGAGCGGCCGGCCCGCATTCGTGATGGGCCTTTGCGCGGCCGGCATCGCGGTGATGTCCGCTCCCGCCTCGGCCAGCATCGATCCCGGATCGCCGGTGCTGATCTCTTCGCTGTCGGGCTCGTCGAGCACGTTCAACGGCGGCACGCTCGAGATCGACGCGTCCAAGACCTTCGACCGCGACTTCACGGTCAACAACGTCGCCACGAACACGATCGACATCCACGGCAGCACCGCGACCTTGAGCGGCAAGTTCACCGGAACGGGTCCCCTCTCGCTCGTTGATACCGTCGGCAACGGCATCCTGACCCTGACCGGCAACAGCGACGCCTCCACCGATGCCACATCGAACTACACCGGGGCCATCACGATAAACAGCGGCGCCACGCTGGACCTGGCCGCCACCAAGGACAATTCGGGAAACGTCACGGCGAATGCCTCGATCGGCGGCGCGAGCCTGGTCAACAACGGCATCTTCGACATATCGCAACAGACGACCGGCGCGACCGTGGTTTCGCTGGGCGGCTCGGGCACGGTGAATCTGGGCACGCAATACCTCACGCTGTCGACGGCCGCCGACACCTTCTCGGGCGTGATCGCGGGAACGGGCGGGCTGATCATCTCGAGCGGCACCGAGACGCTGACGGGCGTCAACACCTACACCGGCGGCACGACCATCACGACCGGATCGCTGATCTTGACCGGAAACGCCAGCATCGCGACGTCGGCCGGCGTCAATGCGAACGGAACGTTCGACATCTCGCAGACTTCAGGAATCTCGATCAAATCGCTGACGGGCGCGGGCACGGTGCAGCTCGGCAGCCAGAATCTCACCTTCACGGACGCCTCGGGCCTGTTCAGCGGAGTGGTTGCCGGCACCGGCAACGTGATCCTCAACAACGGCACGCAGGGGCTCTACGGAGTCAACACGTTCACCGGCGGCATCATCGTCAACGGCGGTACGATGTACGTCGGCGGGGCCACGGTCAGCAACAACGTCATCGACAACGCCACGTTCGGGTTCTCCAGCACGGGAACCATCGCCATGACCGGCGTCATCTCCGGGCCCGGCGCCGTGACGCAGGTTTCCAGCGGCATCACAACCATATCGACGGTGCAAACCTACACCGGTTCCACCACGATCAGCTCGGGCACCTTGGCCCTGTCGGGCAGCGGCAGCATCGCCAGCTCGAGCGGCGTCGAGGACGATGCTACGTTCGACATTCAGGCGACCACGGGCGCTTCGATAACCTCGCTTTCCGGCAGAGGCAACGTGCTGCTCGGCTCGCAGACGCTGACCGTGACCAATGCATCGGGAGCGTTCTCGGGCAGCATTTCGGGAATGGGCGGCCTGACCATTGCGGGCGGCACCGAGACGCTGACCGGCACCAGCACGTTCACCGGAGTCACCACGATCGCATCCGGCACGCTGGTGCTGACCTCGGGCAGCAGCATCGCGTCTTCCGGCATCCTCAACCAGGGCACGCTGGACATCTCGGTCCAGTCCAACACGCTGGTGTCGATCCTGACGAAGATCGGCTCGCTTTCCGGCTCGGGCAACGTGATTCTCGGCTCGAACACCCTGGTCCTTTCGAACCCGGCCGACACGTTCTCCGGCACGATTTCCGGCAACGGCGGTCTCACCATCCTGGGCGGCAGCGAGACGTTCTCCGGCGTCAACACCTACACCGGCGTAACGACGATCTCAGCAGGCACGCTGGCGCTTTCCGGCGCCGGAAGCCTCGCGCCCACCGGTCAGGTGGAAGCCGACGGCGTGTTCGACGTCTCGGCGGCTTCGGCGTCGACCGTTACGCTCGCCTCGCTGACGGGATCGGGCCTCGGACAGGTCAACCTCGGCAGCCATACCCTTCAGATCACGGCCGGATCGGGCGTGTTTTCCGGCGTGATCGCCGGCAGCGGCGGCCTGGTGGTGACCGGCGGCACGACGGTCCTGGCCGGACCCAACACCTATACCGGCGGCACCACCATCACGGGCGGCACGCTGCAGATCGGCAACAGCAGCATCTCGGGCTCGATCGTCGGCAACGTGGCAGACGCCGGCACGCTCGCGTTTTCGCGCTCCGATACCAGCGTATTCTCGGGATTGATTTCGGGGACGGGCGGCGTTTCGCAGACCGGCAGCGGCACCATCGTGCTGACCGCCGCCAACAGCTACACCGGCGGCACCAAGATCACCGCCGGCACGCTTCAGATCGGCAACGGCGGCACGGCCGGATCGATCGTCGGCGACGTGACCGACAACGGCACGCTCGCATTTGCCCGCTCGGACGCGATCGTGTTCGGCGGCGTGATTTCGGGAACGGGCGGCCTGTCACTCCTCAGCGGCACGACCACGCTCACCGCGGCCGATACCTTTACCGGCACAACCGCCATCCAGAGCGGGGCGGCGCTCGTGCTCGGTTCGAGCGGCAGCATCGCCGGCTCGTCCGTCACCGACAACGGCGGCTTCGACGTTTCGGCGGCGGCCGCGCCGACGGTGGCCTCGCTTTCGGGCTCCGGCAATGTGGCGCTGGGCTCGCAGTCGCTGACGCTTACGGGCGCCGCGGGAACGTTCTCCGGGGTCATCTCCGGCTCCGGCGGGCTCACGCTTGCGGGCGGCACCGAAACGCTCTCGGGCGTCAACACCTACACCGGCGCCACCAAGATCAGCAGCGGCACGCTCAACGTGACCGGATCGATCGCAAGCTCGTCGGGCGTGACCGTCAATTCCGGCGGTACGCTGTCGGGCACCGGCACGGTTTCGGCCGTGACCGTGGCCAGTGGCGGAACGCTGGCGCCCGGTGCCGGCACCCTGACGGTGAACGGCGCCCTCTCGCTCGCCAGCGGCAGCAACTTCGTCGAGAACGTGACCTCCGGCTCGGAAGGCAAAGTCTCCACCGCGAGCGCGGTGACGCTGGCCGGCACGCTTTCCGTGGCCAGCGCCGACGGCACCTATCCGCTCGGCCAGAAGCTGACTGTGCTGACCGCAACCGGTGGCGTTTCGGGCAGCTTCGCGCCTGCCTCGATCCTGCATTCCAATTCCGGCGCCCAGCTCACGCCGACGCTCTCCTATGACTCGCAGAACGTGTATCTGGAGGTCGACCTGTCCAAGCTGTCCCCGGCGCTGCCGACGAACGCAACCGGCAACCAGAAGGCCGTGATCGGCGGCATCGACGCGGCCATCGTGGCGGGCAACAAGCCTTCGCAGGCGCTGCAGAACCTCGCCAATCTGTCTTCTGCGACGCTGGCCGGCGACGCCACGCAGCTTTCGGGCGAGATTGGCGCGGCGCTGCCGCAGGTGGGCAAGGCGCAGTTCGATACCTTCGTCACCGCCTTGTTCGATCACATGAGCAACGAGGTGGCGGACAACCGCCTGCGCGACCGCATGGACGTCTGGCTCGACGCTTACGGCACGGCTGCCAACGTGGCCGCGGTTGAGGACGCTTCGGGCACGCACCGCTTCAGGTCCAATGGCACCGGCATCGTGGGCGGGGCCAACTGGGCGCTGTCGCAGGGCATCCTGCTGGGTGCCGCGATCGCGGCCGAACAGTCCGATTTCCACCTGGTCGACACCATCGGAACCGGCAAGGCGCAGACGTTGCAAGGCGGCGTTTACGGTTATGTCCGTTACAGCCCGCACTTCTACGGTTCCTTCGCCGCATCGGTCGCCCTCAGCGACATCAAGACCGACCGGGTGCTCAGCGTCTCGGGGACCGACGATCTGAAGGGCAAGCTCACCGCCTATGTCTATGGCGGCCGCTACGAGACCGGCTTGGTGCTGTGGTGGGCGGCGCCCTACGTCGCGGTGCAGGATTCGCTGATCTCGCTGCCCGCCTATACCGAGACGGCGGCATCGGGTTCGGGCAGCTTCGCGCTGAAATACGCTTCGCGCACGGTCAATTCCGGCGCGGCCGAAGTGGGTTTCCGCCAGTCCACCGACGTCGATTTCACGCCGCGCTGGCTGCTGACGCCCGACGGAACCCTGCATCTGACCGATCGTTTCGCCTGGTCGCACGGCTTCGGCGGCGCTTCCGCGGCGAGTGCCGCCTTCGCCGACCTGTCGTCGTCGGACTTCAGCATCGCGCACGCGGCGCCGTCCAAGGACACGGCGCTGGCTTCGCTCGGCGCCGATCTGGCGTTCAACGGCGGACTGCACGTTTCTGCGCAGTTCGACACCGCGATTTCCGCCAACGCGCAGAGCTACACCGGAATGGCCGGGCTGGGATACAGGTGGTAGGCGCGGTCCGTCAGTGCGTGCTCGTGCGCCGGATGAAGTCGGCGACGCGGTCGTGCAGCTGCTTCAGCGAATCCTGGTGCGCGTACACCATGTGGCCCGACGGGTAGTACTGATATTCGATGTTGCCCTGCAGGCTCGCCGGAATGGCAAGGTGATGCATCTCGTACCAGCCTCCGTAATACGGCGTGGCGAGATCGAAATAGCCGCCCGTGAGCAGGATTTTCAGACCCGGATTGTATTTCATGGCGCTGGCCAGATCGGGCATCACGTTGGTGCTGGCCTGTAGGGCGAAATGCGCGCCGGGCGGCTGGTGCTTGTTGTCCCAGACCTGCCACAGCGAGATTTCGGGCTTGAAGGTCTTGCCCTCGCCGTACTTCAGCGCGGTGCGGACGTAATCGTTGAACGCCGACACGTAGGCCGAGCTGATCGCGGCCGATTGCGGATCGTAGTCGGCTTCCTTGCTGAGCGGGTCCATGGTCGGGCCGGAAAAGCGCGTGTCGAGGCGACCCGTGGTCAGGTCCGATTGGTCCTGAAGGGTCTTGTCGAACTCGCCGCCGTCGATGCGCAGGTTTGCCTTCAGGATGTAGGAAACCGGCAGGCCGGTGAAGTCGTGCAGTCTGTTGGCGATGACCATGCGCGTCTTGTTGTCGAGGCTGTTGCCGATCGCCAGCGCGCGGGCATAGTCGGTCATGGCGAAGCGCTCGACCTGCTGCACGAACGCCACCATGTCGGCGGGGCGCTTGCCGGGCAGCTTGTTGTGATACCAGGCGGTCGCCGCATAGGTCGGCAGCGCAAGCTCGAAGGGCAGTTCCACGCCGGGATTGAAGTCCGGCCCGTCCGGGCTCAGATCGAAGTTCAGGATCTGGGACAAGAGGATGACGCCGTTGAAGTCGATGTCCTCTTCCTGTTGCAGCTCATTGACCAGCACTGCCGAGCGGGTCGTGCCGTAACTTTCGCCGAACAGGTATTTGGGCGAATTCCAGCGGCCGTAGCGCGACAGGAACTGCTTGATGAACTGCGTGAATGCATAGGCGTCCTGATCGACGCCGTAGAACGCCTTTTCCTTGTCCTTGCCGGCGATGCGGCTGAAGCCGGTGCCGGGTGCGTCGATGAAGACCAGGTCGCTGACGTCAAGCAGCGAATAGGCGTTGTCGACCACCTTGTAGGGTGCCGCGGGCGTGTGCTGGTCGTCGACGGTGATCACGCGTCTCGGTCCGAAGGCGCCCATGTGCAGCCACACGGTCGAGGAGCCCGGCCCGCCGTTGTACAGGAAGGTGATCGGCCGCGAGCCGGGGCTGGCGCCTTTGCGGAAATAAGCCACGAAGAACATCGAGGCTTCGGCTTCGGGATTGTTGGGCTTGGCCTTGTCGGGAACCGGGGCATCGTCCCAGCCCTTGGGATGGACGATGATCGTTCCGGCCACGGCGTCGTAGGGGATCGCGCCCAGGCCCACCCTGAGCGAGGAACTGGAACGCGTTTCTTCCGGCTGGAAAAAGCCGGACTTGGCGGGCGGCGGGCCGGCATCCGTGCGGCTTTCGGACAGCGCCGCAGCGCCCAGGGCGGCGGTGGCCACAACCAGCGTACCGGCAAGTGCGATCGTCAGTGCCCGCATCGGTTTACCCTCTCCGGAGATTCGTGCCCTGATGCTGTCATAGCCGGACGGGGCGCAAAGGTAAAAACTGCGCGAGCCGAGGGGCGCCGAATTGCGGACTTGCGGCACTCCCGGCAAGCGCCGAATATGCTCCGGCAGGGAAGGATTCCGATGCAGGCCAAGGTTAGGACCCCGCGCAAGGCCAAGCGCACCAACGCGGCCACGATTTACGATGTGGCCCGTCGCGTCGGGGTTTCCCCCATGACCGTGTCGCGCGTGGTCAACGGCGAATCCAACGTGCGTGAAGAAACCCGCGCCGCGGTGCACAAGGCGATGCGCGAGCTGCAGTTTCGCCCGAACACGGCGGCGCGCAGCCTGGCGGGCGCCACCGAGACCCGCATCGGCCTGCTCTACAACAACCCGTCGGTCGCCTATTTCACCGAGTTCCTGATGGGGGCGCTCGAAGGCAGCGGGCGCAACGGCGTCCAGCTCGTGGTCTCCAAGTGCAAGATCAGCGACCAGGAGGCCGCCGCCGCCGCGGTGCGCGATCTCGTCAAGAACGGCATCAACGGCATGGTGCTCACCGCGCCGATCAGCGAGTTCTCCGATCTGATTTCCGAGCTGAAGGAGAAGGGCGTTTCGATCGTCGGCGTGGCCACGATCACGTTCCGGGGCGAGCTCACCTGCGTCGGCATCGACGATTACCAGGCCGCCTACGACATGACGAGGTACCTCATCGGGCAGGGGCACCGGCGCATCGGCTTCATCCGGGGCCATCCCTCGCATACCTCCAGCGCGCAGCGCGCCCTCGGGTTCGAGTCGGCCATGCGCGATGCCGCCAGCAAGGTCGAGAAGCCGCGGATCGTGCAGGGCTACTACAGCTACCGTTCGGGCATGGAAGCCGCCGAGGATCTGCTGTCGGCACGCCAGCTTCCCACCGCGATCTTCGCGTCGAACGACGACATGGCCTCCGGCGTCTTGGCGGTGGCGCACCGCAAGGGCCTGGACGTGCCGCGCGATCTTTCCGTGGTCGGGTTCGACGACACCATCGCCTCTTCGCTGTGGCCGGCGCTCACCACCATCCGCCAGCCGATCAGCGACATCGGCACGACGGCGATCGACGTCATCGTGCAGAATCTGCGCGAGATGCGCGCCGGCCGGGAGCCGGAGTATCGCCCCCACCTGGTCCCGCACCTGCTCGTCGAGCGCGACTCCGCCGCGCCGCCGCGCCAGAAAGAGCGCGCCTGACTCTCCCGCACCAGGTCGGGCTGCGGTGGGCCAGACGGCTTGCGAGGCCCTCGCGGGGCCTTGAACGCCCGTGCCGCGCGGGCCTGCGTGCGGGTGGCCAAACAAGGCCCTTGACTGTACCAATGTACCTTGGTACATATCGACCTATGAACAACACCGAACGACCTGTCGTGGAGCGCGTCCAAACGGGCATCCGCATCGAGAAGCGCATTTTGAAGGTCCTGAAGGCCATCGCCGAGCACGTCGACATCTCGCTGGGCGACCTGATCGAGGGGATCGCCCTGCACAATTTCGAGGGCAAATGCCCCTTCAATGCCGATCACGTCGAGAAGATCGCCAAGCTGAAGGAAGTCTACGGCCTCGATCTGACGGCGAAGGACAGTCACCGCCTCGTCGAACGCGACACCTAGCGGGCACACCGACGAATTCGTCATGGCCGGGCTCGACCCGGCCATCCAGCCCTGCGCTCGCGCGCGAGCGCATCGGACGAGCGCGCCCAGACGGCTCCACGTGGACGGCCGGCTCGGAGGCCTGCCATGACGAAAAAACGAAAGGAGAAAACCGTGTTCAACCGCATCCTCTGGCTTCGCATATCGTACTGGACCGGCGCGATCATCGACGCGCTGGCCTGCATTCCCCTGTTCAATTCCGATGTTTGGGCCGCGATCAACCACGTCCCCAACTTCCACGCCGGCTGGGATTTCCGCTATGCACAGGCCTTTGCCGGCGCGTTCATGGCCGGCTGGACCGTCCTGCTCGTCTGGGCCGACCGCAATCCGCTGGAGCGGCGCGGCGTGCTTCCGATCACGGTGCTTCCGGTGATCGTGGGCCTCAACGCGGCGCGCTACATGCTCTATCTCGGCGGATTTGTTCCGGTGGCGTTCACCGCCACGGGCATGATCCTTCCTGCCGTACTGACGGCGCTGTTCCTGTTCTCCTACTTCAACAGCTTCCGGCCGGAGAGACTCGCATGACCAGATTCGCCACTTCTTCCGACGGCGCGCGCATCGCTCACGGCTGTATGGGCCGGGGCCGAGCCGTGCTTCTCGTCCACGGCTTTTCCGCCGATCGCATCCGGGCGTGGCACGAGAACGGCTGGGCCGCCGCCTTGGCCGAGGCCGGCCACGAGGTGATCGGATTCGATGTTCGCGGTCACGGCGAAAGCGACCGGCCGCACCATCCTGCCGCCTACGGCACGCACCTTGTCGAGGACATGTGCGCAGTGCTCGACGCGGCGGGCGTTTCCTCTGCCGGCGTGTTCGGCTATTCGATGGGCGCCCACCTCGCCATCGCGTTCGCGCTCGAGCATCCGTCGCGCGCGGAGCGGCTGGTGCTGGGCGGCGTGGGCGAGGCCTATTTCGCGCGCGATCCCGTCTGGTTCGAGCGCATCGCCGCCGCGCTGGAGGCCGAGGACGGTACCGAAATCCGGGACTTGGTCGCACGCCTCCATCGTAAGTACGGGTCGGAGAACGGCAACGACCGGCTGGCGCTGGCCGCCTTCATGCGCGCGCCGCCGCCGTTCCATCCCGCCTCGGAAATGGCACGCGCCGCCCTGCCGGTGCTGGTGTTCTGCGGCGAACGCGACGGCGTATCGGGCCGCGCCGAAGGACTTGCGACCGCCTTCCCGAATGGGCGTGCGCTGACGATTGCCGGCCGCGACCATCACACCGCGATCGCCGATCCGGCCGCGATGTCCGCCGTTCTGGGCTTCCTTGGGCCGGCGACGCGGCCCTGATTGGACGGCAAACGGGCGGTTCTGCTTGCCTGCCACCCGTTCGCCTCGCGGCCTAGTGATACGGCCGGATGTTCTGGTTGATGTGGAAGCGGTTCTCCGGGTCCCAGCTCTGCTTGACTTCGCTGAGGCGCCGGTAGTTGCCGCCATAGGCCTTTTCCACGCGCCCGGGCTCGTCGTCCGGCATGAAATTCACATAGGCCCCGCCGGTGGCAAACGGCGCGGTGTCGTTGAACAGCTTGCGCGCCCAGCCGATGCATTCGCCGTCCTGCGCCGCGTCGCGCCAGCGCGTATGCACGTTCATGATGAAATGTGCCGCGCGCCCGGGATAGGCTGTGGCGTCGGGCGCCACGCCGCTCATAGCACCGCCGACATGGGCGACGAACACCTCGCATTCGGGCCCCGGCAGCTGCGCCACGCCGCGGGCCAGCACCTCGATCAGATCGTCGGGCAGAGTCTCGAAGTCGTGCGTCTTCCAGTAGTTGCGCGCGCCGGGCGTGAGCAGCGGATCGAACGCCGCCTGCCAGCCGGCGAAGGGGTGCGGAGCCATCACGTCGGCGATCGGCTTGCCGATGCGGCGCAGCGGGGCGGCGGCCCTCTCGCCTTCGGCCATGTCGCCTGCATAGCACGCGGCGAAGATCAGCACTTCGCGTCCATGCCATTCTGCCGGGATGAACGGCAGCGGCGGCGCCTTGCGCATCACGCTCCAGATGGTGAACCGGTCGGGCGCCTCCGCCGCCACGAGGCGATAGGCCTTCAGAAGCTCGCGCACTTCCGAGAACGGATGGATGACAAGTCCTGAAAACACCTGCGGTCCGACCGGATGCAGCGCGAATTCGAACGATGTCACGATGCCGAAATTGCCGCCGCCGCCGCGCAGCGCCCAGAACAGCTCCGGGTTTTCTTTCGCGCTGGCGTGGACCAGCTCGCCCTGCGAGGTCACGACGTCGGCGCTCAAGAGACTGTCGATCGTCATGCCGAACGGGCGCGTCAGCCAGCCGAATCCGCCGCCCAGCGTCAGCCCCGCAATTCCAGTGGTCGAGTTGATGCCGCTCGGCACCGCCAGCGCGAACGCCTGCGCTTCGCGGTCGACATCGCCCAGGGTTGCGCCGGGCGCCACGCGGGCGCGGCGGGCGAACGGATCGATGCGGACCTCTTTCATCGCCGACAGGTCGATCATCACGCCGCCCTCGCCGACCGCGCTGCCCGCGATGTTGTGGCCGCCGCCTTTCACCGAGATCGGCAGGCCGTGTTTCACGGCAAAGCGCACGGCGGCCATCGCGTCGGCCGCGCCCATGCAGCGCACGATGAAGTCGGGATGGCGGTCGACCATTGCGTTCCACACGCTCCGTGCCGCGTCGTAGCCGTCCTGACCCGACACCAGCACCCGCCCGCGCAAACCGGCGCCCAGAGCTTCAACTTCCGCAGGGGGAACTGTTGTCGCGTGGCCGGTTCTTTTCTGAACAGAACTCGTCATCGTTGAATCTCCCTGTTCCATGTGGCCGCCGGCATGCGAGGATTGGTCCTGGACAGCTCCGGCCTTGATCTCAGATTGAAGATCGGCGCGGAGTCCTCAAGTCCACGATCTGTACCGCCAACGCGGTACATTGTAAGTGATCGCAACGGAGAAGCCGCAAATGCAGGTTGCCGGGAGTTACGGGCAGTTCTGTCCCGTCGCGATGGCGGCGGAAATCTTGTGTACGCGGTGGACGCCGCTGATCCTGCGCGAGCTTGTCGCCGGCAGCACGCGCTTCAACGACCTACGCCGCGGTTTACCGCGGATTTCTCCCACGCTGCTTTCGAAACGCCTCAAGGAGCTGGAGATCGCGGGCATCATCGCGCGGATGCCCGCGACCGGCGATGGCATCCGCGAGGGCAATTTCGAATACGTGCTGACGCCCGCGGGCGAGGAACTCAGGCCCTTCGTGTTCGGGCTCGGTTTGTGGGGCCAGCGCTGGATCGAGACCCAGAGCACGCTCAAGCACCTCGATCCCTCGCTGCTGATGTGGGACATGCGGCGCAACCTCGATCCCACGCCGCTGCCGCCGCGGCGCGTGGTGATACAGATCGTGTATCCCGAACTGGCGCCCGCCAAGCGCGCCTGGTGGCTGATCGTGGACGGCGGCGAAACCGATCTCTGCCGCGTTGATCCCGGCTTCGAGGTCGACCTCCACGTCTCGACCGACCTCAGGACCATGACCTCGATCTGGATGGGCCTTTCGACGGTCGCGTTGGAGGAGCGCGCGGGCCGGTTGCGCCTGACGGGTCGGGCGGACCTCAAGGCGCGCATGCACAAGTGGCTCGGCCGCAGCCCGTTTGCGGTGGAGCAAAAGAGGGTGGCGTGAACGTCAACGCGTGCGCATCAACTCCTCGGTCAGCGCCACTTCCTGGCCGAACGACAGTTCCAGCATGTTGCCGTCGGGATCGGCGATGAAGGTCCAGTAGCCCACCGGCGGGCCCGAATCGAGCGGCTCGCGCACCAGGATGCCCTCGCGCCGCGCCTCGTCCGCCAGCCGGTCGACTTCCGCGCGGGATTGCACCGCCACGCCGAGATGACCGAACGGCCCCAGCGGGCTTTCGGCCGCCGCCTCGTTCGATTGCACCAGCACGATCACGAACGGGCGCGTGTGATCGCTGATCCAGGCCACCTGCGAAGCGCCCTCGCCGCGGCGGTGCACCACGGCCATGCCGGCATACCTGGCGTAGAACGCAATGGACCGTTCGAGGTCCTTCACGATGAAAGCGACGTGCGTGAGGCCGAGGTCGGACATGACTGCAGTATTGCCGCAGTCTCTCGCCGACGCCAAGACGGAATTCCCATTTTGCATGTCGGCGGCAACCGGAAAGAACAAGGACTTGGTGCCCGCTCTCCCGAAAATTGTAAAACGAATGGATCGCCTGCGTGGGCCGTGTCCGCCGGTAGATAAAGATATGTCGATTTCTTTATATGCTTCTTGCCCCGGGCACGGTGGCGCTGGTATATCCGCCCGGCTATCGAAGGAAACCGCGCCATGCCCGCCCCGGAGTACGTCGTCAAGGACATCGCCCTTTCCGATTGGGGCCGCAAGGAGCTCGACATTGCCGAGACCGAGATGCCCGGGCTGATGGCCACGCGTGCGGAATTGGGCCCCAAGAAGCCGCTCAAGGGCGCGCGCGTCGCCGGCTCGCTGCACATGACGATCCAGACCGCGGCGCTGATCGAGACGCTGACGGCGCTAGGCGCCGACGTGCGCTGGGCCTCGTGCAACATCTATTCGACGCAGGACCACGCCGCGGCGGCGGTGGCGGCCGGCGGCACGCCGGTATTTGCGGTCAAGGGCGAGAGCCTGCCGGACTACTGGGAATACACCCACCGCATCTTCGAATGGGGCGACGGCGGCACGCCCAACATGATCCTCGACGACGGCGGCGACGCCACCCTGCTCGTGCACCTCGGCGCGCGGGCGGAGAACGGCGACGCGGCTTTTCTCGACAAACCCGGCAACGAGGAAGAGGAAGCGCTGTTCGCCTCGATCAAGAAGCGGCTGAAGACCAAGCCCGGCTGGTATCACGACATCGCCAAGAACATCCGCGGCGTGACGGAGGAAACCACCACCGGCGTGCACCGCCTCTACATCATGGCGCAGGAAGGCAAGCTGCTGTTCCCGGCCATCAACGTCAACGACAGCGTCACCAAGTCGAAATTCGACAACCTCTATGGCTGCCGCGAGTCGCTGGTGGACGGCATCCGCCGCGGCACCGACGTGATGATGGCCGGCAAGGTGGCCATGGTTGCGGGCTTCGGCGACGTGGGCAAAGGCTCGGCGTCGTCGCTGCGCCAGGCGGGCTGCCGCGTGATGGTGAGCGAGGTCGACCCCATTTGCGCGCTGCAGGCCGCGATGGAAGGCTACGAAGTCGTCACCATGGAAGATGCCGCCCCGCGCGCCGACATCTTCGTCACCGCCACCGGCAACGTCGACGTCATCACGCTCGACCACATGCGGGCGATGAAGGACCGCGCCATCGTGGCCAACATCGGCCACTTCGATTCCGAGATCCAGGTCGCGAGCTTGCGCAATTACAAATGGCACAACGTGAAGCCGCAAGTTGACGAGATCGAATTTCCCGATGGCAAGCGCATCATCCTGCTGTCGGAAGGCCGGCTCGTGAACCTCGGCAATGCCATGGGTCACCCCAGCTTCGTGATGAGCGCCAGCTTCACCAACCAGTGCCTGGCCCAGATCGAGCTCTACACCAACCCGGGCAAGTATCAGAGGCAGGTTTACACGCTGCCCAAGCACCTCGACGAGAAGGTCGCGCAGCTCCATCTGGGCAAGGTCGGCGTGAAGCTCACCAGGCTCACGCCCAAACAGGCGGCCTACATCAACGTGCCCGAGCAGGGTCCGTTCAAGCCGGACACCTACCGCTATTGACGCCAAACGTGAACCGGCCGCGTAGCTCGCAAAAACGCCGGACAAACTGGCCCCGCAGGGAAAACTCTGCGGGGTTTCCTCTTCCAAGGGGCGAGGCGGCCTGATTCGCTCCCCGGGAATCGCACCCGGCACTCACGATTCCATGTCAAGTCAAATAAGGCGCCGCGACCCGCGAAAATTTTTTCGTGGGCTTTCTCTCCGTAGCCGGAACTTTTAGTTGGCTGTTTTGACTCGTGAAATGCCGTTGCGTGAGGTGATAACGACATCTGGTCTTTTACACTTTCTTAACCACATTCTATTGCGTGTACGGTTAACGCCCGTATCATGTTGATTCCACACTGATTCGACGCATGGTGCGCGACTCAGGGGTAACCGGGAATGTCCCAGAATGGGACACAAGAACAAACCGGATACTGGGGTGATGAAGGGGAGAACGATCTTCTCCGTTGCGGCGGCGCACGCCCTTGCGACCGGCCCTGCCCTGGCGGGGTCCGGCGACGCCGCGGCATCTTCGCTGGTGCTCACGGCCATTGCGGTCGGAGCCTGTGCGCTGGCCGTGGCGGCAGGAATCTGGGCGCTGGCCGAGCAGAACGTGTCGCTGCACCTGCGCCGGCTGCTGCGGGTGGCGGCCGCCCGCATGCGCGCTGCCGTGGGCGAGCGGGACGCGCTTCTGGGCGTTTCCCGTGATGCACTGGTGGTGTGGGGGCGTGAGGGTTCGGAGCCGTTCTCCTACGGCGGCGGCGAGGCGCTGCTCGATTCGTGCCTGAAGGGCGCCGAGGCCACCGAAGTGTCCAAGGCCATCGACGAGCTTTCCGCCCGCGGCGCGGCGTTCACGCTGGCCGCCCACGATGCCTCCGGACGCGGCCTGACCTTGCGCGGGCGTGCGGTCGGCGGCTTAGCGGCCGTCTGGGTCGAACCGGCGGCCGAGACTGCGGCGCTCGACTTCCGCGCCGTGCTCGATGCCATCCCCGTGCCGGTCTGGCTGCGCGACAAGACCCTCAATCTCGTCTGGGGCAACCAGGCGTTTCTCAAAGGCACGGGGGCGGCCGATGTCGGCGCGGCGCAACGCGAGCATGCGGCGCTCGACAAGACCGAGCGCGATCTGGCCGCCACGGCGCGCGCTCAGAGGGAACCCATCCAGGCCAAGCGCTTCGCCGTTCTTTCCGGCCAGCGCCGCGCGCTGTCGATCACCGAGGTTCCGATCGAGGCGGGCATCGTGGGCGTGGGCAACGACGTCACCGACGTCGCCGCAGGCGAAGCCAAGCTGCAGCAGCACATCGACGCCCACACCGACACGCTGGACAAGCTGGCGACGGCGGTGGCGATCTTCGACGACCAGCAGAAGCTGCACTTCTACAACCGCGCCTATGCCAGGTTGTGGAACCTGCCGGAATCCTGGCTGGACCAGCATCCCCACGACGGCGAGGTGCTCGACCGGCTGCGCGAGGCGCGCCGCCTGCCCGAGCAGCGCGATTACCAGGGCTGGAAGAAAGAGCGCCTGGCTCTCTACCAGACCGCGCGCGAGCGCCCGACGGAAGAGCTGTGGCATACGCCCGGCGGCAAGACGCTGCGCGTGGTGGCCCAGCCGCATCCGTTCGGCGGGTTGACGTTCCTGTTCGAGGACGTCACCGAGAGACTCTCGCTCGAAAGCTCGTACAACACGCTCATCAAGGTCCAGTCCGCGACCCTCAACACGCTGCAGGAGGGCGTGGCGGTGTTCGGGCCCGACGGCAAGCTCAAGCTGCACAATGCCGCCTTCGCCAAGATCTGGGGGCTTGCGGCCAAGGACCTTGCCGGCGAGCCGCACGTGCGCGCCATCGCGGCGGCCTGCGTCGACAAGTTCGGCGAGGTGGCGGTGTGGGAGCGGCTGATCCAGAACATCGTCTCCGGCGCCGACATGGAGCGGCACCTGGGCGAGATCGAGCGCAACGACCGCACCATCCTTTCGCTTGGGGTGTCGCCCCTGCCCGACGGCGCCACGCTGGTCACTTTCGCCGACGTGACCGACCGCTTCCGCATCGAATCCGTGCTGCGTGAGCGCGCCGAGGCGCTGGAGGCCGCAGACCGGCTGAAGTCGGACTTCATCAAGCACGTTTCCTACGAGCTGCGCACGCCGCTTAACAGCATCATGGGCTTTGCCGAACTGCTGGCGAGCGAGGAGCCCGGCCCGCTCAACGCGCGCCAGGGCGATTACGTGCGGGACATCGTCACCGCGTCGACCACGCTGACGAGTCTGGTCAGCGACATCCTCGATCTGGCGCTGATCGAATCCGGCGCGCTCAGGCTCGAACTGGAGCCGGTGGATCTGTCGGCGCTGGTCGCCGACGTCGCCGTGCACGCCCGCGACTGGGCCGCCAAAATGGGTCTTGCCATCGAGGTCGATTGCCCGGCGGGCGCCGGAACCTTCCTCTCCGACGAGCGGCGCGTGCGCCAGATCGTGTTCAACCTGTTGTCCAACGCCTTCAAGTTCACGCCCAAGGGCGGGGTGATCGTCGTTGGCGGCCGCATCGACGGCGAGGACGTGCAGATCTTCGTGCGCGACAACGGCCCCGGCATCGCCCCAGAGGTCCGTGCCAACGTGTTCGAGCGCTTCGCGGCGAAGTCGAACGCCGGCCAGCGCGGCGGCGCGGGGCTGGGGCTTGCGCTGGTCAACCGCTTTGTCGAGCTGCACGACGGCTGGGTCGAGATCGAGACCGGCAAGGAAGGCGGCACGCTGGTCCGCTGCCACTTCCCGCGCCGCATCGAGAACGTTCCGCCCGCGCCCGAACAGCGCAAAGAGATGGTGTGAGCGGCGCAAAGACGAGCACCGGGAAAGCGAAACCGCTCAACGCGTCACACGTGGTCGCGCGCCCGAGACGACCGCCGTCCCGGCAGGCCGATGGCGACAACCGAGGTTTAGTCGAACACGGCCGCGAGTTGTTGCGGCCCTGCATTCTCCTTGATCAACCGCAGCTCGCAATAAACAAACGCAATGCCCGCCGCTGCGATCATCGATGTAATGACGGCAACGAAGCTGGAAACGAGGATGTAGCTCGTCGAGGGCGGATGCGTGAGCGCGGTGGAGAATACATCGTCGTTGTCGAATGGCACGGTGGCAAGCCCGAGAACCTTGGCACCTAGCCACCACAATCCGACCAAACGGAAGAGCACCCAGCGATGGCCGCGGGTAAGCTCAGCGCTGCGCCTGAAACAATCGAAGAAGGACCTCTGCTCGACCACTCTCACCGGAACCGCAACGGACCATGCCAGAGCGAGGATGAAACCCGGCACGACCAACAGACTCAGGCCTGCCCATACCGCAACTGCCCCTGACAGGGCGGCGAGGACCATACCCGGCACGATCAGCAGGACCATACCTGCCACTGTCGCGATCGTCGTCACGATCCCAAGACCGACGGCGGCCAGGCAGTTCTTTATCACCGTTTGCAGACAGTCGTCGGCGGAGGCGCTTTGGCCGCTCAAGTCGGCGATCGTGCCGCGCACAAGTGCGGCCAAAAGCATGAAATTCGTCGAAATGGCAACAAGGTCGGTGACTGCAACCAGGGCCAGATGCGAAACCTCGCGCACGAAATAGGACCCCGGCAGCGCGGCCGCAACATCGCTGGTGATGAATTTGAGCACGGCAATCGGCACTGTCGCCAGCATCGACAACAAAAGGAACGACCCCGCATTGCGCCTGATTGTGCCGAAAATCTGGCCGATCACGCGCCTCATATCGAAACGTGCGCCCGCGACTGCAGCAATAACCATCAGAAAGCCCACCCGCCTCGGAATACTGTAAGAAGCACAAGCGCTAATTGAACTGCCGTTGCGGCGGTCAAGCGATGCGCATCAGCGGCCAGAATGAGCTCTCAAACCGTCCGTGGGAGGGACGTCGCTGTAACAACGGACGCAACGCCAGCGGAATTCGGAGGGTCATTTGTTGGCGCAAGCTGGCGCGTTTGCTGTCGCCGCCATTCTCGGGGCCTTGGGGTTGCGTCGGACGTTGGAACGGAAATCAAACTAAGGCGCTAAACGTGGCCGCGGCACGAATGTCGTGTTCTGGCAAAGTGGGCGTAGATCATCCGTGTACGGAGTGCTACTGCGGCGCAGACGCGGGACGGCACAAGCTGTCGCAGCGCCCACACACCCTCTTGAACACGTGTTACTATTGTGCAACACTGTGTCCGT
>Ga0335085_10001629_pt1 | contig 46038 bp, 40 predicted proteins | sample Lox_Sample_45_FD_206712 | JGI IMG/M metagenome (GOLD analysis project Ga0335085, IMG submission 206712) | Soil microbial communities from Loxahatchee National Wildlife Refuge, Florida, United States - Lox_Sample_4.5 | ecosystem: Environmental > Terrestrial > Soil > Wetlands | place: USA...
TCACCATAATTCAGTATCAAGGAAGTGGGGGTCACGAAATTCCGCGTCACGGTATTGGGCGCAGCTCCGTCAACCAGGAGCGAGATTTGTCCCGAAGAACTCGCATAGTAGTTCCCATCGCCGCCGTAGTTTGCCACCACACCGTAGGTGCCTCCGGGAATTTCTGCCGTTGTGATGTTCGCTGTACTCCTCGACGCGCCGGGAACAAGTGGGACCGCTCCGACACCCGTGATGTCGCCCGTGGAGGAAGTCGCGATCAACGAGACCGGCCCCGTTGGAGCCGCACAGCCCGCTCCGGAGCAGGTAACCCTGGCGTGGAAGGTCACAGGAGTCCCATGTACAACGTTGCTGGCCTGTCCACTGGCCAGGCTCAGGGTGGTGGAGGATCCCAGTGCGGCAGCCGCCGCTTGCCAGTTGTTCACGAGAGCGTTCGCATCGAAGGAACCCAAGCCGGAGGCGAGATCATAGCTCGTTCCCGCGGCATAGCCTACGGTGTACTGCCCGTTGCTATCGGGCACCTTGTTGTCACCCTTCGTAATGTCGTGATAGACGCCGGGCACGGAGGCCAGGCGGTAAAAGACATAATTCGCCATGCCCTGAGTTTGGCCACCCATCTTCTGGAGAACCAGGGCCATGATGCCGGCGGCCGCGGGACTCGATGCCGATGTTCCGCCAAAGGTGTAAAAGCTGACGTAGTCGGGGTCGCTACAATAGCCCAGGAAGCAGACGGCATAGCCGGTGTGAATTGCCGCCGCGATAGAAAAGTCGGGGAGGTCGCGCTTGCCGTCGTTGGGAACACCCGCAGCCGACTGCCACGCAGGTTTTGCATAGAGGGTGCTCACACCGCCGCTCCCCGCCCAAAGCGAAGTGAAGAAGGGATCGTTGTCACTCTCGTTCCAGACTTTTTCGGGAATGTAGCTCAGGACCGATTTCAGTATCGTGGGATCGCTCGCCACACTCCAGTAGGCATCCGGATTGTCGGTGTCGTCGAATTGGGTGCCGCCCACGGCTACGTTGTAGGGAGTTGAAGCGATTCCGTTTACGGCAAGGCCGCTATAGGCGTATTGGCCGGAACCCTGGTCGTCGCAACCTGCTCCGCCATTGTCGCCCGCGGAAACAAAAACCGTAATGCCTTGCGCGGCCGCCTGCTGCCAGAGCGAATTGAAGAAGGCAGTCTCTAACGGGCCCATGTTCTGTTCGCAAACTCCAAAACTCGTACTCATGATGGGCGCGAGGTTGTGGTCCACGATGTAAGCAGCGGAAGCATCCACGCCATCGCCAAAATTGCTTTGCGATGCCACCACCTTGATGTGAGCCATCGGGGCAACGGCGCCCGCCCAAGTGACGTCCAGCATGGCTTCCTGTGTATCGCCATAGGAAATGACTCCAGGATCATCGCCATTGATAATGACCTCCGGATCATTGGGCGGGAGACCCATCACATTACGGAAGTCCCGAATGTCCTGCACCCCGTCGATGCCGTAATTTGCGTCCACGAGGCTGCTGCGGCTGACGATGGCGATCGTTTGACCCGCCCCATTGATTCCCGCGTCGTAGAGCGGCTGAACGTTGTAAATGGTGGCGAAATCGGCGGGGCCCAAAAAGTGCAAGCCGAAAGGCCCTTCGATGTTTCCGTTCTTGCGGTTGACCGTGAATTTGTTTCCCATCCTGGCATTGTTCTGTCGCGGTTCACTGTGCAGGCGGACGACTCCCTTCACAACCGGTTGCAGGGCCGCAGGGATCTGAATTTCCGCGGCGTTGGCAATGAACTTCAGGCCTTTATAGTCGTACGCATGCATCTCCGTGGAAAACGTGCTCTCGACTTGGGAAACGGTGCCGCTGAAAACGACAAATCTACGGCTTTGCGAAACTTCATGCACTGTCAGGCCCTGATTCTGGAGCCATTGCTGAACTTGTGCGGCGTCCTCGTCCGCAACGTCAAACCTTTGGCCGTACTCCGCGGGCGCAAGCCACTTGTGGAAGTTCGGCGAAGAGGGATCGTGCAGCGAAGCAACGAACTGTTCGGCATCCTGCTCCTGTTGCGCGCTGGGAGCCAACAGCAGGACCATGCGTCCCAGGTTCTGTCCGCCGGGCAGGCGGCCATGGTCCATGCTGCGCTTGAGGAGCGGCGAGGTCGTTCCAGCAACAGTGATGCGTTGCTCGGGCTTGACTAAGCTGGTGATCCGGGCCTGGGGTGCCGCGATCGATCCCCATAGCAACGCGGTGAACGCCATGACAAGAAATCGCGCGGGCACAAAATTGTTCGTGAATCTCAAAGAAGCTCTCCTTCAGACAAGATGGAAGCGAGTGTTTCAGTGAAACGCCTGGAGCGGCATCCGAACTGCCGGGCGATCGCCTTATCCTGAGGAATCAGGCAGGCGACTCCCCTTCATAAACTCCGCTCTGCAATTCATTTCCCTGGTAAAGCGCAACCACGGGGATGTGGTCGCCCTTATTAAGTAGAGTTTCATGCAGGGTAGCGATTTGTCGTTGCCCCAGGGCAATCAGCAGCAGGGGGCGCTGCTGGGGACTAGCCGAGGTCGAGAAACAGGCGCTCCGGCGAGCGGAGTTGCAGCATTCCCCGGGTCTTGCGGATAAATCCCTTCTTTTGCCACCGGCTGAGAATCCGGCTTGCGGTGTAAAGCGTGATGTTCGCCGCTCCAGCCAGTTCCTCGTTGGTGATATCCAGCAGGAGTCCGCCGGAGGCTTGTTTGCCAATGAGACGCGCGAGTCCGGAAAGTACAAGAGCAAGGCGCTCGGGGGCTGAGCGTGATATCAACGCGGCGTGTGTTTCAGCGAACCAATCAATATAGCTGACGGCGATGGATAGGGCGTTTTCCAGTAGCCTCGGGAATTCTCTCATGAGGTCCCGAATTGTGGAGCGATTCCACCACAGCACCGTGCAATCTTTGACAGCTTCAGTGCTGGCTAGGTATCGGCTGGGACGGTCAAGGACAGACATTCCGCCGAGGATCTCCCCGGGCACCATCCACATCAACAGAACCTTCTTGCCGTTGGGCGTTTCAAAGAAGTAGCGCGCCCTGCCTTCCAAAAGCAGATAAAAATCGTCCGCGCGAGTGCCTTGGTGGGTGATTGTCGTCCGGGCGGGGAACTGGCGTCGCATAGAAGCGTTCAGAATGGCGGTGACTTCTGCAGGGCTTAGCCCTCGCAGGAAAAGAGACTCCTGGATCGAGATGGGAACTGTTGAATCGCCTGGCGCCATTTGTTTTCCGCCACCTCGAACCCGAAGGCCAATTGGCCTCAAACGCAATGGGGGTTACGCGACAACAAACAGCCTGCAGAGACGTGTTACTTTCCGCTGAGAACATCACGGACTAACAGGAACATCCCGGCAAAGCCGAGGAGCAGGACCGCGCCTTCATAGCGCACCGAAATGTGGTGAAGGCGGTTGAACTCCACGCGGCGCGGGTCCGTTTCCGGAGTATTTTGCACGGAGACCATCTGTTTTTTCAACGCCTCCATGCGATTGCTGACGGTAAATTGAGAAGCGGCGGTAAGGATCGCCATCAACACGACGCACAAAGCAGCGGCGCTGGTGAAGCTGCCGAAATCGTGCGTCCGTGCCAGGCGTGCGATCAGGAAAACGAGCCCCACGAAAATACCAGCATAGTGGAGCCGCGCGAGCGAATAGCCGACCATCATGCCGGCAGCATCCCGGCTGCCCAAAATGGCGAACGCCCCCGGCGCCACCACAAAGCTCAGAAACGCGTCAGCCCCCAGCCACAGGCTTAGGGAAAGAAATTCTATGAATTGAAATATGGTTTGCATCTCTCCACTATAAGGGGAATTCCAGAGCCCGCTGTGACGGATACACAATAGCGGAAGGGTGAGCCCTCTCTACGTTCCCGGGAAAGCCGCTATTGGCACTGCCGAGGCTAGGGAAGGGCGTCAAATCGCGATAGTCAGGATATGTTGTCTTTGCCGCTTGCCCGCGAAGGGGGCGAGCGCTATCGTTCGCCCAGGCTCAACCCGGAGGCAAAATGCGATCACCGCTTATCCTGGCCGTTCTTGTGGTCTGCGTCACTGGGTGCTCCTCTGTTGTAAGCATTCGTCCCCTCTACACCCCGGATGAACTGGAGAAACCTTCCCTGGAACCCGTCTGGAAGGCGAATGGCAGAGCCGGCTGTGGACCGGACCAACGATACTTTCGGAATCACGGTGCCCATGGCGTTCGTAAACATTGCGAAGCCGACGGGGCCACACTCTTACTACGAAATGACCACCCGCTGGAAAGAGTCGCCTGCCGAAACGGAAAATACTCTGATATACGACGTGCGCCTTGTTCCCCTTAACGGGAAACTCTTCTTCGATGCCAGATTTGTCTCGATACGGGAAAAGGACAAACAGCTCAATCGCGGTGATGAGTTTGACATGACTGCTTCGCCGGGCCATGTGCTGGGTCAAATCTGGATTCAGCCGGAATTTGTGAGGTTTTCCATTCTCAATTCGGAATGGATAAACAAGAACTGGCCGGAAGAGCTGAGGGAGGTCAACTCTGTAGGCCAATATTCCGACATGATAGCCCTGCTCAATTCGACCGCCAGCCTCCGCGAAGAACTCAGTCGTAATGCCGGTTCTGAAGACCTGTTCCGGTCTGGCTTTTACTTATGCAGGGAAGGAGCCGATTGCGGTCGATTGGCCATCGAGGATCAACTGGCCCGCACCCCGGATGACACGGATGCGTTGGAAGACGCCATCGAGTTTTATAAAGTGCGCGGAAATTTCTCGAAAGCCATTGCCGCGCAGCGCCACGAAATGGAGGTAAAGACAGCCCCGAACGAAACGGAGGCATTCAACAATCAGATATCCCTTGCCGAGTTGCTGCTCTGTAACCGGGAGTATGAATCCGCCCGGAACATAGCAAAGCAAATCAAAGGGCCCTCGAGTTCTGGGCAATACCCTCAAGTGGAACTCCTGGTGCGGTCCTATTTCCTCGAGGGCGAGTACAACAAAACCGTCGAAACGGCAAAGGAAATCAAGGAAAACGACCAGAAAAGTGGACATGTCATTGCCTTGGCCTACTTTGCATTGTCTCGGCTGGGCCGCGGAAAGGAAGCCGAGGATTATTTACGCGAGGAAACAAGCTCCTTTAAGGGTCCGGCGAATGAGCAATTGCTGCTCCTTTATCTTTCGGGGCGCTTGAGAAGCGATCCACATTCCAAACCTCTGGAAATTAGCCCTTACTACGATGCCCTGTTGGCCATCCGCGACGGAAAACCGGAGACTGCTCGTTCGTTCCTGAAAGAACAAATCGTTCCAGGGAACGAGAAGGACGATGTGGACAGAGTCGGAGCCCAGATTGAACTGGAACGCCTTGGCCCACCCAGCCCCAAATGATCTCCTGGCGTTGAATAGTGAATTCAGCACAAGTGCCGCCTAAAGAATGCCAGCAAGCCCGGTTGGTTGTGGGATTATGAGAGAGATGGTGGGCGATAAAGGACTTGAACCTTTGACCTCTCGCGTGTGAGGCGAGCGCTCTAACCACTGAGCTAATCGCCCGTCTGATAACGGGTGACCCTTTGCCAGGTTGCGACGTTGGCGGAAGAAACGCCGGCACAACGCCGCTCATCTATTTAAGCAGGAACACTTGGGGTTTTCAACCGATGCCGATCGTTACCTCTCAGGTGGTGACACAGCTCCAGCGAGCCATCGCCCGCGCGATCTACGGGAAGGAAGAAGTCATTCAACTGGCGCTGGTGACCCTGCTGGCGCGCGGCCACCTGCTGATCGAAGACGTGCCCGGAACCGGCAAGACGACGCTGGCACACGCGCTGGCGAAATCCTTCCAGTGCACATTCCAACGCATCCAGTTCACCTCAGACCTGCTGCCCAGCGACGTGCTGGGTGTGAGCGTTTACAATCCGGAAGTCCGCGAATTTGAGTTTCGCCAGGGGCCCATCTTCGCCAACGTGGTGCTGGCCGACGAAATCAATCGCACCACGCCGCGCACCCAGTCCGCACTGCTGGAGGCGATGAACGAAGCGCAGGTAACCGCCGACGGGCGAACCATGCCGCTGCCGCAACCATTTCTGGTGATTGCCACGCAAAATCCGGTGGAGCACCATGGCACTTACCCGCTGCCCGAATCGCAGCTCGACCGCTTCCTGATGCGCATCAAGATGGGCTATCCATCGCACGATACCGAGAAGGAAATCCTGCGCAGCCACGCGCTGGCCGATCCGACGGCGTCGCTCGAGCCTGTGGCGAATGTCTTCGACGTGCTCGCAATGCAGCAGACGGTGACGCGCGTGAAAGTGGATTCCAGTCTGCTCGATTACGCGCTGGAGATTGTCAACCGCACGCGCAAGACGGATCAGCTGGCGCTGGGCGTGAGCCCTCGCGGGACGCTAATGCTGCAGCGGGCGGCGCAGGCTCGCGCATTTCTCGATGGGCGCGATTTCTGCTTGCCGGATGATTTCAAGCAACTGGCCGTGGCGGTGTTTTCGCATCGCGTGGTCGCCAGCGCACGGCACGCTTCGCTGCAGAAGAAATCGGAAACCACGGAGAATGTGCTGCGGGAGATCGTGGAATCGGTTCGCGTGCCGCTCTGAAGAAGCTGTCAGCCATTAGCCGTAGGCCATAAGTTTCTGTTTCTGACCGGTGCGGTGAGCTCCCAGTCCATGGCAACCATCACTTCCACCATCCAATCGGTGTGGGCCAAATCCGACGAGCCCGGAGTGCGGGCGTTCTTCCTTTCCATGGTCGCGCTTTCCATTGCGCTGATCCTCGCCTTGTATTCCGGGGCGGCCGCACAATTGGGCAACCTGTTTCTGGCGAGCGCCTCGGCGCTGACGGCGCTTCTTGTGGCGGCTTGGGTAGCAGTGACCCTGGTGCCGACGCTGGCGAAGCGCACGCCCCTGCGGTGGATCGGCTACCGCATGGAGTACCGCATCACACGCGAAGGGTGGATTTACATTCTAGGAATCGTGCTGGTGGCGCTGGCGGCGATCAACACTGGGAACAATTTGTTGTTTCTCATTCTGGCCAGCCTCATTGCCTCGATTCTCATGTCGGGAATCTTGTCTTCGATTACGCTGGCAGGCGTCGAGCTGAAACTGGATTTGCCGGAGCATATTTTTGCAGGCCAGGCCGTGCGAGGTTCCGTCGAGCTGAGCAATGAAAAGCTGAGCCTGCCTTCGATTTCCTTGCGCGTGGAAGCGGCCAGGAGAAATGATCAGGATGCAGTCGCACTGCTGGAGACTCCTGTCTATTTTCCCTACCTGCCGCGGCAGCAGAGCGTGAAGCAGAGCGTGCCGCTGCTGTTTCCCCAGCGGGGACTTTACCGTCAGGAAGCGTTTCGGATCGTCACGCGGTTTCCCTTTGGATTCCTGCAGAAGGCGCGGCGGCTGGATTTGGCAACTGAAGCACTGGTCTATCCGGCCGTGGCGGCTTCCTCGGAATTTCTGGAAGTGCTGCCCGGTTTGCAGGGCGCGATGGAAAGCAATTCGAAAGGCCGCGGCCAGGATCTTTATGCCCTGCGCGCGTATTTGCCGAACGACAGCGCGCGGCATGTGCACTGGAAGGCTTCGGCGCGATTTGGCGAGTTGATGGTGCGCGAGTTTTCGCGAGAGGACGATTGCCGCGTGCTGCTGGTGTTTGATCCGCAGAGTCCGGCGGCGGTAAGCGGAGCCGCCTCCTTTGAGAAGGAGCGGTTTGAACGCGCGGTGACGTTTTGCGCGGCGCTGGCCTGGAATTTCCATGAACGCAGCGCGTTGCTGGGATTTCGCAGCGTGAAGGCGGCGACGCCGATTGGCCCGGCCTCGGAAAACATTTTTGCGATCTTGCGCCACCTGGCGTTGGTGCAGCCCGTGGCGCCAAACTCGCAACCGGACCTTTTGAGTCAGCTGGCGGCCGAGCCGGAGTCGTTCAAGATCATCGTTACCTCTCAGCCTCGCGGGTCGATCCCTGCGGATCTTTGGAACACCTCCTACATCGTGTTCGCCAGCGATCTAAGAGCGTAAGCCACTCACCAAAAACACCCGCCTGGGAAAGCGGCCTCCTAAAGCCATTTGAATTCGATGAATGTGCGAAACTGGACAGCATGCTGAGCGCGCCCGCATTGACGCGTTTCCGAAACAATCTGTTGGTGTGGTTTTCCCAGTTTCAACGTGATTTGCCGTGGAGACGCACTCGTGATCCCTATCGCATCTGGCTTTCGGAAATCATGTTGCAGCAAACACGTGTGGCAGCTGTAATTCCCTACTACGAGCGGTTCGCCCAAAGATTTCCGACGGTGCAATCGCTCGCCGAGGCCCCGGGGGAGGAAGTGCTGGGGCTTTGGTCAGGACTTGGCTACTATTCGCGTGCAAGGAACCTGCAAAAGGCGGCGCAGAAAATTGTCGCGGAGCATGGTGGCGAGTTCCCGCGCGACTCAGATGCGGCGTTGGCCCTGCCCGGAATTGGAGCGTACACGGCTGCCGCGATTCTCAGCATCGCCTATCAGGAAAAACTCGCCGTGCTTGACGGAAACGTGGCGCGCGTTTTGGCGCGGCTCGGCGCGGTGCGTGGCGATTTGCGTGCTAATGGCACATGGGCAAAGCTGCAGAAAACGGCGAATCAGCTTCTTGACGTAAACATGCCTGGCAATTGGAACCAGGCAATGATGGAACTCGGGGCGACGCTGTGCACGCCGCGCTCGCCACAATGCCTGCTTTGCCCAATCAGCGAATTCTGCGAAGGGCGAAAAAGGGGACTGACCGACGAGATTCCCGCGAAACGCGTGAAACGCGAAACCGTGGAGATTACTCTGGCCGCGCTGGTGTTAGTGGATACGAGCGGGAAAACGCTGTTGCTGCCCCCGCCAAGGAAAGCAAAGCACGCCGGCGCGGCGAACGCCGATGATGTGCCGACGCTGGTCTCGCGGATGTGGCATTTTCCGACCATGTCGGTGAAGCGTGAGTCGGCAGCAGCCGACTCGAGAAATTTTGCGCGGAAATCGATATTTAAGAGCAAGAAGATCTCTGCGGAGTTTGTGGCGCTGAAGCCCGCGCGCCATGCGGTGACCTACCGATCAGTGACCGTTATCCCCTTCCTGGTCCGAGTCACAAAATTGCCTAAGGTCTCCGGCGCCAGAGCCCTGGCGTTGCAAGGTGTTCACGAAATCGCAATCTCGAATTTGACGCGGAAAGTCGCACGGGCAGCGGAGAGGGGCATTTCGCCAGCTCGGGATTAGGGGCACAAAAGCGCCCGCTTCCCCTGTGGGACAACCAGAAAACACCGCTGCAAAGTCTCGTTATCGTTTCGCGCGCGTCCGAGGTTGTGTTAGGAGCCCGATGCTATCCTAGGGTTCAGCCTATGGCTTCCTCTGCTTCCAGACCGGTACAGGAACTTCCCGCCGAAACGTTCTTCCGGGCAGCGCTGTTTTTTCTGGTGCTGACCGCGGTGCTGACACTCGTCAGCACAGGCAAACTCGACCTTTTCACCAATATCCTGGCTCCGCTGGCGGTTCTCTATAAAGGTTTCCGATGGTGGAAGGGCTACCCGGCGGAACTTCAGCAGGCCACGGCCACGCGAGTGGTACTTGCGTTTCTAATCGTGTTTCCTCTGGACGCGCTCTTCCTGTCGCGCAGCCTGGTAGCCGGCACGGTCAATGTCGGTTTGTATGCCGCGTTGCTGGCGGCCGTGCATTTTCTGCTGATTGTCACCGTGCTGCGGCTCTACAGCGCCACGACGGACCGCGACGCGAAATTTCTGGCGATGCTTTCGTTCGCCTGCGTGCTGGCGTCCGCTGTGTTTACGGTGGACACGAACTTTTTCTTCCTCTTCGTCGCTTACCTCTTGTTCGGAGTGGCCACGTTTTTGGGGCTGGAAATCCGGCGTAGCGCCCTGGGAGCGGTCTTTCCGCCGCTGCACAGCGAGGCGGCGAGGGAACGCCAGTTTTACCGGGCGATTTCCGTGGCCGCGCTAACCGTGGCCTTTGGCGCGATCTTCCTTGGTTCCCTTCTATTCTTCTTTTTCCCGCGTGTCAGCGCCGGTTACTTCGCACGCGCCGGCTTTCAGCCTTCGCTGATGACCGGCTTCACGGACAGCGTGGAGCTTGGGCAAATTGGCGAAATTCAGAAAGACACCTCGGTGGTAATGCGCGTTCAGACCGGGCACCCGGTGAACTATCCGTTGTTACGCTGGCGCGGCATTGCCTTGACCACGTTTGACGGGCGGCGGTGGTACACGCAGGACAAAGAACGCACTCTGCTGACCGTGGGCCAAGGCGGGTGGATCGTCCTGGGTTCGCCATACGACATGCAAGTACCGATCGCGGGACAATTGCGGTTCACCGTGCTGTTGCAGCCGATGGCCAGCGATGCGATTTTCGTTCCCGGGCAAGTCATGCAATTGCGCGGCAATTTCTCCAGCGATCCAAGCCGATACACGACCGAACTGCACTTTGGTGCGCTCGGCGTCGATTCCACCGGGTCGATTTCAAATCCGTCGCGAAATTTTTCGCAAATCCGGTATGAAGGTCTCTCGCTGCTTCCCGCGGCGCGTCCGGCGAAAGCGCGCGCCGCAGGCACCGACTATCCGGCCGAAATTCGCACTACCTATTTGCAGTTGCCCGAAAATCTGGACCGGCGCATTCCCGATTTGGCGCAAAAGATCACCGCCCGGGCCGACAATCCGTTCGACAAAGCGGTCGTCATGGAAAACTACTTGCAGCGAAATTTCTCCTACACCCTGAACCTGGTGGGCAAACCCGGCGCCGACCCCCTGGCGCATTTCCTTTTCGTGACCAAGGCGGGCCACTGCGAATATTTCGCTTCCGCCATGGCAGTGATGCTGCGAACACTCGGGATTCCTTCGCGCGAAGTAAACGGCTTCTTGCCAGGCGAGTACAACGATGTGGCCGGGGATTACATCGTGCGCGCGAGCGATGCGCACAGCTGGGTGGAAGCGTACTTCCCCGGAAGCGGCTGGGTCACGTTTGATCCCACGCCGGTTGCCGATGCCGCGCAGCCGGGACTGTTTTCGCGGCTGAATCTGTATATCGACTGGATGCAACTCAACTGGAACGAGTGGGTAGTGAACTACGACTGGGCTCACCAGTCGCTGCTGGCGCGAAACGTGAAGCAGGGTTCGACGGATTACAACGCGGCGATCAAGGCGTGGTTCCGGCGGATGCAGGACCGTGGTATGGACAGGTTGAAGGTGTGGCAGGGGTCGCATTCCTATCTGAGTATGGTCTTTCCCGCGGCGCTGGTGTTTCTGCTGGTGGTTTTGCGATTCGACTGGATTCGCGCGTTTGCACGGTGGCTGAGCTTGTCCCTGCAGATGCGGCAGCCGGCGGAGAAACGGGACAATCCGCAACTGGCTTCCCGGCTCTATGCGGAGATGCTGCGCGGGCTGGAGCGCCGCGGTTTCCCCCGGAGGGAATCGCAGACGGCCGAGGAGTTTGCGGCGTCGTTTGCGCTGCAACCGGCGCTGGGTTCGGCCGTTGGCGAATTTACGATGCTATATGCACAAGCGCGATTTGGCGGCACGCCTTGCGATGCTTTGCGATTGAGGGCGCTGCTGGAGCAGATTCGTGCGGCCCGGGTGGAATGAGCATGTCCTTCCACCCCGCATTACCTGCCTTATAAGTTCGCTCATGCTAAAATTTAAAGATTGGCGTCGAGGCGCCATTTTCCCTGTATGCGCAAGGTTGGATTTGTATCGCTGGGATGCCCGAAGAACCTCGTGGACAGCGAGGTGATGATGGGTATTCTTGCGCGCGAAGGCTACGAACTGACGCCGCGCGCGGACGACGCGGAAATCCTGGTGGTGAATACCTGCAGCTTCATTGAGCCGGCGCAAAAAGAATCCGTGGACGCGATTCTGGAGATGGCCGAGCACAAGAAGTTCGGCGCGGCGAAAAAGCTGATTGTGGCGGGCTGCTTGGTGGAGCGATACCGGGATCAAATTCTGGACCAGATTCCGGAAGTAGACGCGGTGGTCGGCACTGGCGAAGTGGAGCGCATCATTGAAGCCGTGCAAGGCGACCTGAAAGTGCTGCCCGCGCAACGTCCCGCGTTTCTCTATCACGATCTGACGCCGCGAATCGTTACCACGCCAAAGCACCAGGCTTACATCAAGATCGCCGAGGGCTGCGATCATCCCTGCACGTTCTGCATCATTCCAGAGCTGCGCGGAGCGTTCCGCAGCCGGCGGTTTGAATCCGTCGTGCGCGAAGCGGAGAATCTGGCAGCTGCGGGCACGAGGGAAGTGACGCTGATCGGCCAGGACACGACCTCGTATGGTGAAGATTTGGGTCTGCGCGATGGATTGGCGCAACTGCTCGAACGGCTAGCTCAGGTGGACGATTTGCTCTGGGTGCGCTTCCTCTATGCGTATCCCAACCGCGTGACTCAGAAACTCCTGGAAACGCTCGCGGCGCACAAGCGGCTGGCCAAGTACATTGACATGCCGCTGCAGCATGCCAGCCGCAACGTGCTGGCGCGCATGAAGCGTGGCTCGAATGGCGACGCGTTTCTGAAATTGCTGGAGCGCATGCGCGTGACGATTCCCGGCGTGGCGCTGCGCACCAGCTTCATCGTCGGCTTCCCCGGCGAAACCGAGGTCGACTTTCAGGAGCTTCACGATTTTGTGGCCGCGGCGAAACTCGATTGGATGGGGGTTTTCGAATATTCCGATGTGGATAACGCGGAGAGTTTTGCCCTCGACGCCAAGGTGGACGAAGAGACGATTGCCGACAGGCGCGACCGCCTGATGGCGCTGCAGAAGAAAATTTCGCGCGAGCGTCTGAAAAGTCTCAAGGACCGGACGGAAACGGCGCTGCTCGAAGGACCGTCGAAAGATAACCCGTTGGTATGGGAAGCGCGGCTGGAATCGATGGCTCCGGATATCGACGGGAAGCTCTATCTGACCGATATCGAGTTGCCGGGCGGCCAAGTCGCATCCACGGGCGATGTGGTAAAGGTGGAGATCACGAAGACGGATGCATATGACCTGATTGGTCGCGTGGTAGAGATTCAACCGCGGCCGGTAGTGCGAGAATTGACGGCGGTGGCCGCAGCCCCGGCGGAGAAGTTGACGCGGATTGCGACAGGCGCGGCCTTGCGGGTGATTGGCTAAGCGGCCGCTACACCCGAGAATCAAGAAATGGTACAACTACTCCTTCGCCATGAAACACCAATGCCCCATTGGTAAGAAGCCGACCGATTCCAAGAACGACGCCGACTTCCCTTTCTGCTCCGAACGCTGCCGTTTGCTGGACTTGGGCGCGTGGTCGGCCGAGAAGTACGTCGTCTCCGATCCCATCTTCGACGAAGAAGAGATCCCCGAAACCGACCGCCGGGCGCTGCGCGAGGGCGCGCGCAAGAACAATGAAACCATCCACTGAAGCAGCGGGCACCGCTCTTGACGGATCACCGGCAAAACCGCGTTTTGCCTTCGCAGTCGCCACGGCGCTGGGCACCGGTTACCTGAAACCTGGGCCCGGGACCTGGGGGTCGCTTTTTGGCCTGATCGTGGCCGTGGTGGCCCATCCGTTCACCTGGTTTTTCCTGCTGGCAGAAACCATGGGGGGGGGGATTGGATTTGACCTGCCGCTCTTTTCAGGACCGGTAGGTCTGGCCATTCTTTTGGTCCCAACTGTCGCAGTTTGGCTTCTTTTGGCATGGCTGGGCGTGCTATGTAGCCGGAAAGTGGCGGAGTATGCGGGTCTGGAAGATCCGCAGTACGTAGTGATTGACGAAGTCTCCGGCGTCCATTTGGCGCTGATCTTGGGATTGGCTCCCTTGGCTGCGCCTACCACCCTTCTGCACTCAGAGACGGCCGTGACCTTTGCGCTCTATACCGGCATGAGCATCCTCAACTGGAAATTCCTGCTTGCTGGCTTTCTCCTGTTCCGCGTCTTCGACATCTCCAAGCCGTTTCCCTGCAGGCGGCTGGAAAAGCTCCCCGGGGGCTGGGGCATCATGGCCGACGATTGGATGGCCGGGGTGTACGCTGCCATTTGCCTGCGTCTCGCGTTACACTTTCATTGGTTGTAATTCACGGGCAAGAACAATGAAATTCGGGTTTGGCTCCACGCCAGAAAAAAACGGCCTTCCCCACATCGAGCGAATTGCCCCTGCCGCGGCGATTCCCGGCGGCGAAATTGCCATTTTCGGCAGCGGGTTTACCACACGGCACGGCGTGCGGCCGCAGGTGCGATTTGGCGAAGCGGAGGCGCCGCTGGCTCTGGCCAGCAGCAACCGGCTGATCGCGCGCGTGCCGGAAGAGGCCAGCGGCAACACGATCCAGATCGTCAGCGCCCAGAAGGAAAGCCAGCCCTTCCCGGTTTCCTTGGGCTACCAGATTGCCGACAATCTGCATCCGGTGGCGAATCCTGCGGTCGACTCGGAAGGCAATATCTATGTGACGTTCAGTGGCCCACGGGGGCAGCGCGTGCCGGTTTCGCTTTATAAAATTACACCGAATTATTCCGTCAAACCGTTCGTTACCTCACTGGTGAATCCCACCGGACTGGCAATCGGCAGGGGCGGAGATTTGTTCGTCTCCTGCCGGCACGACGGGACGATTCAGCGCGTTACGCCCGACGGCCGCAGCGAGCAGTGGATCGAAGGCATGGGCATCGCCACGGGCCTGGCTTTTGATTCCCACGGAAATCTCTTTGTCGGCGACCGCAGCGGCACGATTTTCAAGATCAGCCCGGAACGTGAAATTTTTGTATTTGCCACGCTGGAGCCATCCGTCGCCGCCTATCACCTCGCGTTTCATCCGAGCGGCGAGTTGTATGTCAGCGGGCCGACGACTTCCAGCTATGACCGCGTCTATCGCATCACGCAAAACGGCGAAGTCCATGTCTTTTATCGCGGCCTCGGACGCCCACAGGGGTTGGCCTTTGATCAGGCCATGAATCTGCACGTGGTGGCGTCGCTCGGTGGTCGCCGTGGCATCGTCCGCATTTCGCCCAATGGCCACGCCGAACACGTGTTGAGCGGCCCAGCGCTGGTTGGACTGGCGCTGCTTCCTAGCGGGCGCGGGATTCTCGCCGCCAACAGTTCCCTCTTCACCATCGATTGGAACGTCCGCGGGCTGCCACTGCTCGGTTAACCCAATTTTCCTCACATTGCTGAGCTACAATATTTCGCATGAAAGCGGAAATCATTGCCGTTGGCTCGGAATTGCTGACACCGGATCGCCTGGATACCAATTCCCTCTTTCTCACCGAAGAGCTCAACAAGCTGGGCATTGAGGTCCTGCGCAAGACGATCGTGGGAGACAATCGCGAGTTGCTGGCGGAGGCATTTCGCGACGCATTGAATCGCGTTCCCGTGGTGATTGCGAGCGGCGGGCTGGGACCAACCGAAGACGACCTGACGCGGGAAACCGTGGCCGAATTGCTGGGCCGCCGGCTGCAGCGCAATGAAGAAGTGGTGCGCGCGATTGAAGCGAGGTTCCGCAGCTTCAAGCGCGACATGCCCGCGGTGAATCTCCGACAGGCGATGGTGCCGGAAGGAGCCGAGGTGCTGGAAAATCCCCGCGGCACCGCGCCAGGACTCTGGATTGAAGACAAAGGCCGCATGGTGGCGTTGCTGCCCGGGCCGCCACGTGAACTGAAACCCCTGTTCATCGAGCAGGTTCTGCCGCGGCTGCAGCGCCGCATCTCGGGCGTGCGCATGTTCCATCGCGAACTGCGTGTCACCGGCCTCGGCGAATCGCACGTGGAAGAGCGCATCCGGCCGATCTACCTGCGCTACAAAGACGTGCACACGACGATTCTCGCCGCACCCGGCGAGATTCAGATTCACCTGCGTACCTGGACCGAAGACGCGACCCACGCAGAAACGACGCTCGATGAAATCGTACGCAGTTTTGAACTGGCGCTGGGCGACCGGATTTTTGCCCACAAGGGCGTGCCGCTCGAGGAAGTGGTCGCGGAGTTGCTCGCGACCAACCGCGCCACCATCTCCACCGCGGAAAGCTGCACCGGCGGCTTGCTGGCCGAGCGCCTGACGCGAATTCCCGGCAGCTCGAACTATTTTCTGGGCGGCGTGGTTTCCTACAGCAACGAACGCAAGACCGTGTGGACGGAAGTCCCGCCGGAAATGATTGCCGCGAAAGGGGCAGTCAGCGCGGAGGTTGCCATCGCGCTCGCCGAAGGCATTCGCCGCAGCGTGGGCACCACCTTCGGAGTGGGCATCACGGGCATCGCCGGACCCGGCGGGGGCAGCGAGGAAAAGCCCGTGGGAACGGTGTATATCGCGCTCGCCGCGCCGAACGGCACAAAGGAACGCCTGGTGCATTTGCCGGGCGACCGCGAGGCCATCCGTTTCTACGCTTCCCAGATCGCGCTGGACATGGTGCGCGTGCACTACCTCTATGACGGCAAGCCACAGCCGCGCCGCGTGAATTCCGGCACCTGAGAAGATCCCCCGTGCGCCTCTTCATCGCGATTGAGATCCCAGAGCGGATTCGCACCGCCTATGCCGCGCTGCTAAGAGAATTCCACCACATTGCGCCGCATGCAAAATGGGTAAGGGCAGAGAACCTGCACGTCACGCTGAAGTTTCTGGGCGAAACCTCGCCTGAAAAACTGCAGCAGTTGCAGGACGTTTTGGCCGCGGTGCATTCGCCGGAGCCCGTGCGGCTGGAATTTCGCGGACTGGGATTCTTTCCCAACGAAAAGCGGCCACGCGTGTTCTGGGCCGGTATGGAAACTTCCCCGAATCTGAAAACGTTGGCCGCGGACATTGATCAAGCCGCACACCGGTTGGGATTCCCTCTTGAAAATCGGCCGTTCGCGCCACACCTGACGCTCGCGCGATTCGACCCGCCGGGAATCGCCCCCAAGCTGCACCAGGCCATTCGTGCGAAAAGCGCGCAGAGTTTCGGCTCGCTGACCGCATCCCATTTCCACCTCATTGAAAGCAAGCTGAAACGCACCGGAGCGGAGTACACTACGGTGCAAACGGTCCGCTTCGCTCCGGAGGGCTAGCGCCGCATGTCCTTTCTCACGCCGATGAATCTGGGGCTGGTCGCCCTTGCCTACCTGCTCGGCTCCATTCCCTTCGGGTTAGTCCTCACGAAGATTTTTGGAGGAGCTGATATTCGCAAATCCGGCAGCGGCAATATCGGCGCGACGAATGTGGCCCGCGTGGTGGGGCCAGCGGCGGGGATTCTGACGCTGCTGTTGGACGCAGCCAAAGGAGCGGCCGCGGTTTGGTTGGCCGGGCATTTCGCCGAGCACCGCGCCGCGCCGATGATGCTGGCGGGTGTGGCGGCGCTCGTCGGACATTGTTTCCCGGTTTGGCTGAAATTCAAGGGTGGCAAAGGTGTGGCCACGGCGCTAGGCGTTTTTGCGATGCTCGCGCCGCTCGCGGTTTTGGCAGCGGCGGTGTTTTTCTTCGTGGTCGTGTTGTTGTGGCGCTACGTTTCGCTCGGTTCGGTTTCCGCCGCGGCGGCCATGCCGCTGCTGGTCTATTTTTTGTGGGCGCCGGGGCATGCGCCGCCGCTAGTAGTAACCTTCGGCACGCTGTTTGCCGCGGCACTGATCATTGTGAAACATGATGCCAACTTGCAGCGCCTGGCAGACGGCACCGAAGCCAAATTTTCCTTTGGAAAATCCAAGGGAGATTCTGCATGAGCCGTATAACGATTCTTGGCAGCGGCAGTTGGGGCACCGGCCTGGCGGTGGTGTTGGCCAGCAGCCGCCGCAAACATCAAATCCGGCAATGGGCGCGGGATGCGACGCTTGCGCAAGCGCTCGAGACGCAGCGCGAGAACACAAAATACCTCCCGGGAGTCCCGCTTCCGCCTTGCGTGCAAGTTTTGGCGAAGCTGGAAGAGGCCCTTCGCGACGCGCAGTTTGTCGTCTGTGCGGTGCCTTCAACGCACACCCGCGCTGTGCTTGTTGAAGCGCTGCATGAAATACCGCGGGACGCGTCCATCGTGAGCGCGACAAAGGGCCTGGAACCCGCCACCCACTTTCGCATGAGCCAGGTCATTTCGCAGGTGCTCAATGCCCGGTTCGTGCCTCGGGTCGCGGTGCTTTCCGGGCCATCGTTCGCATTGGAAGCAGCCGCGGGCCAGCCCACGGCGGTGGTGATTGCTTCACAAGAGTCGGCGCTGGCCGTTTGCTTGCAAGAGGAGTTTTCCGGGCCGACTTTCCGCCTTTATACCAACGATGACGTGTTGGGAGTGGAACTCGCCGCTGCAATGAAAAACGTGATGGCAATTGCCGCCGGCGCTTGCCAAGGGTTGGGGTTGGGCTCGAATTCACTGGCCGCCTTGATCACTCGTGGATTGGCGGAGATGACGCGCCTCGTCGTGGCGCTCGGAGGAAAGCCGGAAACGCTCAGCGGGTTAGCAGGCATGGGCGATCTGATTCTTACCTGCTACGGGAAGCTGAGCCGCAATCGCCATGTCGGCTTCGAGCTGGGGCAGGGGCGCTCGCTGCAGGAAATCCTGGCGGAAATGAACATGGTCGCCGAAGGCGTGGGTACGACCGCAGCGCTCCTGGCACTGGCTCGGGACAATCACATCGAGCTTCCCATCACGCAGCAGGTGCATAGCATTTTGCATCTGGGCAACCCGCCCCGCGAGGCTATCCGTGCGATCATGGAGCGCCCGCTGAAGCGCGAGTAGTCAATGATCAGTGGCCGGTAATCAGAAGGAGAGCGGCGGTGCCGCAAACCGACCGCCTGCGGTGGCCCCAGAATCGGCTCACGCCGCCAGAACCTTTGCAGGGGCGGAGCTTGCTCCGCCCTCCTCCCTGCTCGCTGCTGTCCTCACTGTTCACCTCGATCCGCTTTCACCCCTGATCCCCTCCACCACCCTCTTTCCTGATTACTGATAACTTGCCTCTAGTACCAGCGGCCTAGTTGCACTTGCGCGTCGCCTGTCCTTTGGGCCAGCCTTTTCCATCCCCTTTCACTGCGAAAATTGAACAGTTGCGATGGCGGACACCGCTCCATCGTTTTTGACGCGCCTCCGCTCCGGCCGGGTGCGCATCCTCTGGCTTGTGCTCGGTGCGCTCCTGCTTGTGAGCGCCCTCCCGATTGGTCTGTATCACCGTCAGGTGCTGGAACTTAGCCAGGAAAAGCTGGTGGATACGGAGCGCGTGCAACAGACGGAATTGACCCGTTCGCTGGCGCAGGAAGTGCAATATTTCGAGTTCAACGTCACCCAGCAGTTGATCAGCCAGCGGCAGATTCTGGCGCTGACCGGGCTGATTGACAACGTCACCGACCCGGTGAACGAGCCTAAGGTCACCCGCTTGCTCGAAAACTTCGTGGATTCGAATCGGGATTCTTTCATCTACCTGACCGCCGTAGGACGCGATGGTAAGGGCACCACCGCTTCCCAAGGAAATTTCCGGGCAGAGCAGGACCCGTTCGTCGCCAAGGCATTGCAACGCGCGTTTGTGAGCTGCGTGCAGTCGGTGAAATTTCGCAGCGATCCTCTGGCATTGGCGCCGGATAACCGGCCGGCCTTCGTGATTGCCGTGCCCCTCAAGGACGCCAACGACAATTTCACTGGAATGCTGGCGGCAGTGGTTTCTCTTGATCCGATCGTGCGGCGGCTGCAGGACGCCAGCGTGCGCGGGCGCAGCGTTTTTGTGGTGGACCACTACGGCCACCTGGTGGCGCATCCGGATCCGAAGCATTTCGTTCCCGGCGAGGACTTGAGCGACAAGTTCCACCTAGTTGCCCAGATTAAGGCGCTGCCCAAAGATTTGCGCAACACCGCGACGGTGCGCTTCGCGGAAACCGAAAATAACCGCCCCATAGAAATGGTTGGAACCTACAGCACCTTCCCCGAAGTAGATTGGGCGGTAATTGCCGAACGCAGCTTGAACGAAGCGCGTGCGGATGCGGGCGTGACCGAACTGAACCGCCAGGCGCTGGCGTTCGTCAGCGTGGTGGTACTGGTGGCCATTCTTTTTGGTTATTTCTTTGCCGTGGGCATCAGCACGCCGATTCGTTCGCTGGCGGCTTCTACGCGAGCCATCAGCCGCGGCGAATTTCACCAACGCACCCCCGTGGGCGGCGCCTCCGAAATCAGCGAACTGGCCGAAAACTTCAACCTGATGGCCAGCGACATCGAAGAGTACATTGAGCGGCTGAAGCAGGCCGCCGAAGAAAACCGCGAGCTGTTTATCGGCTCGATCCGCATGTTGGCGGCCGCAATCGACGAAAAGGACCCGTACACCCGAGGCCATTCGGGCCGCGTGGCGAAGTACTCGATGATCATTGCGCAGGAGATGAAGCTTTCTCCTGATGATCTCGACAAGCTGCGCATCGCGGCACTGCTGCACGACGTCGGCAAAATCGGCGTGGACGACCGCGTGTTGAAGAAGCCGGGTTCGCTGACGCCGGAAGAGTTCGAGATCATGAAGACGCATACGACCAAAGGAGCGAACATTATGCGTCCGGTCTCGCAGCTCAAGGAGATGCTGCCCGGCATCGAATTGCACCACGAGCACATGGACGGGCGCGGGTATCCGTATGGATTGACCGGGCCACAGATTCCGCGCATGGCGCGCATCATCGCCGTGGCCGATACGCTGGACGCCATGACCACCAACCGCCCGTATCAGACGGCGATGGAATTGGAATATGCGCTGGGCCGCATCAAAGCGCTAGCCGGATCGAAGTTTGACGACTCGATTGTCGCCGCGTTGGAATCCGCCGTAAAAGCCGGAAAGCTCCGGCTAACAGCAGTGGAAGTGCACGTCTAAGCTTGTTTGCAGGGGCGGACTTGCCCGGTCTTCTTCGATGTCAACGCCGCCTAGACTTTATGTCGTTTGTCATGCGCAGAGAGAAATTCACTTTGGGGACCGTTGTACTTGCGACAGTTATTTTCGGAGAGATCTTTGTACGGATGGGCCAACCGTTAGATGCTTGGCGCCTCCTCTCCTTCAGCCTTGTTGCGCTTGTCTTTCTAAATATCGTCGTGTTTCTACATAATCTTATTAAGGCAATGGTAAATGCGCACGAGGCGAAGGATCAAAAGGACTTTGAACGTATAGTAGAACCCGCGTTGCGCGGCAATCCCGCTCAACTAAACGCCGGTTCCAAAAGAATCTACGGATGGACCTCGTTGCTCTGTTTAGGGATCTTTGCCGGAGCCATCGTCCTGCTCATCCTGAGGCACTACAAGATCGGATTTTAATCACCCGCCACGGGAGCCTCTGCAAACTGTAGCGGCTAAGCTTGCGCCTTTCGGGCTCACTCGCTTCGCGAGGGGGAGCAAGCTCCGCCCCTGCAAACCGAGCGTTAAGCGTGCCCGCCGCAGACGGCGTGCCTTACATTAGCGGGTCGAGCGCCTCCCTAATCCAATCTGTTACACTTTTCTTTCGCGCCTTTTGAGGCCCGCGAACCACGCTGATGATTACGCTTTTTGGAAAACCCGAACCCACGCTGCTGGAGCGCCTGAAAGAGTCCGTCGGCAAGACCAAGGAAGCCCTTGCCGACACGCTCGATACCATCACCCAGGGCGGACGCCAGATTGATCCTTCCGTCTTAAAAGAAGTTGAGACGGCGCTGCTTACGGCCGACCTCGGCGTGAAAACAACGCGGGAAATTCTCGACTCCGTGAAGGAACAGATTTCGCGCAACGCGCTGAACAACGGCGAGCAACTGAAACGAGAGATCAAAGCTCATGTGTTTCGCGCGCTGAATGTCTACGGCAACACGCCGAATCTCGCAGGCGCGGCGAATGGCAGTAATCCGCGCGTGATTTTTATTGTCGGCGTAAACGGCGCGGGAAAGACCACCAGCATCGGCAAGCTGGCAAACCGACTGCGGAAGGAAGGCCGCAGCGTGGTCTTGTGCGCGGCGGACACCTTTCGCGCCGCGGCCATCGAACAGCTGGAAATTTGGGCCAACCGCAACGGCGTGGAAGTGATCAAGCAAAAGTCGGGCTCCGACCCCGCGGCGGTGGTCTATGACGCGATGGCCGCAGCAAAAGCTCGCGGCTCAGATGCGGTGATTGTGGATACAGCCGGGCGGCTGCATACCAAGTCTAACCTGATGCAGGAACTCGAAAAAATGAAGCGCACCGCCGCCAAAGTGATTCCCGGCGCCCCGCATGACGTTCTTCTTGTGATGGACGCGACCACTGGGCAAAACGGCCTGGCTCAGGCGCGTGAATTCACTTCGGCAGTCGGTGTGACCGGCATTATCCTCACGAAGCTCGACGGCACCGCCAAAGGCGGCATCGTCGTTGCCATCTCACGCGAGCTTGGCTTGCCCATCCGCTTCGTCGGCACCGGCGAGCAGATCAACGACCTCGTCCCCTTCGACGCGCAAACCTACGCCGATTCGCTGTTCAATTAAGCCGTGAATTCCCACGATCAACGTTTCATGGAGCACGCACTGGAGCTGGCGCGCAAGGGCGTCGGGCTAACCAGTCCGAATCCTACGGTGGGCTGTGTCATCGTGAAGGATGGCGCAATCGTCGGCGAAGGTTTCCATCAATACGATTGGCGCGAGCACGCCGAAATCGTAGCGCTGAAGCAAGCCGGCGAGACGGCGCGCGGCGCGACCATGTACGTGACCCTGGAACCGTGCAACCACACCGGCCGCACGGGGCCCTGCAGCGAAGCGGTGCTTGCAGCCGGGATCGCGCGCCTTGTGGGCGCAATGGAAGATCCAAATCCCAAAAACGGAGCCGGTGGATTTGAGCGGCTGCGCGAGGCGGGCGTGGAAGTCGAGAACGGCCTACTGGAAGAGGAAGCGCAGCGGCTGAACGAAGGCTTTTCGCATTGGATTAAATCCCGCAAGCCCTTTGTGACGTTGAAGTCAGCGCTGACGCTGGACGGGCAGCTTGCGATTCCCAAAACACGCAAAGCCAAAAAGCACGAATGGATCACCAGCGAAGAGTCACGCGCGGAAGTGCATCGCATGCGCCACGCGTCCGATGCCCTGCTGACCGGCATCGGCACCATTCTTGCCGACGATCCCCTGCTGACCGACCGCAGCGGCCTGGAGCGCCGCCGCCGGTTGCTCCGCGTGGTCCTCGATACCGACCTGCGCCTTTCCCCGAAATCGCGCATCGTGCAAACGGCAGATGACGATTTGCTGGTATTCACCGCCGCATCTTTGAAATCGCCGAAAGCGCGAAAGCTCCAGAACGCAGGCATTGAAGTCGTCCACGCAAAACGCAGGCGGAACGGCTTGGACCTCCAAGCCGTTCTCAAGGAACTCGGCCGCCGAGATATCCTGAGCGTTCTCCTCGAGGCCGGGCCCGTGCTCAACGGCGCCGCACTGGCGGCCGGTGTGGTCAACAAGCTTGTTCTTTTCTACGCGCCAAAGATCGCGGGAAGCTCGCAGCTTCCGGTTGTGAAAGGCAGTTCGCTCTACTTATCCCGCTTCCGGGTTCGCAGCGTCCGCCAATTCGGCCCCGACGTAGCCATCGAAGCGTATCTTTAACGAAGGTATTTGTAGGGGCCGGGCTCGCCCGGCCTTCTTCGATCCCGGCATCATCTCAGGTGCCTCGCTTCGCGAGGTGGGCGGAGCAAGCTCCTCCCCTACAATGGACGTGCCAGGCGGATCGGCTACACAAGCTGAGCCTGTGCCACCCAGGGGTGGACGCTGAGCCGCGCGTAAGGGAAAATCCTGTTTTGACACCTTGCGCCAATAATTCCCTGTCCAAATTGCGGCCGTTTTGCGACGATTCTTGGCGAACCGCCTCAACTTCATCCCTGCCGACGGAGGTCTTGCCCTTTTGAGCGAAGCTCCCCGTTCCTGGCGTGCGGGCTTCTGGAGCCTGATCGCCACGCAATTTCAGGGCGCCTTCAACGACAACGCCCTGAAGTACCTGGTCATCTTCCTCATCATCGGCACCAATCTCACGCCCGACGAGGAAGAAACGAAGGTGCTGTTGGTTGGCTCGCTCTTCGCCCTGCCGTTCATCTTGTTTTCGATGACCGGCGGCTACTTCGCGGACCGCTTCAGCAAGCGCACAGTAACCATCTGCACGAAAATCTTCGAAATTGGCGTGATGCTGTTCGCCATCGCAGGATTCACGGCGCACAACATGACTATGTCCATGGCCGCGGTGTTTCTGGCCAGCACGCAGGGCGCACTCTTCGGGCCGTCGAAATATGGCCTGCTGCCGGAAATCCTGCCTGAGAAGCGGCTCTCCTGGGGCAACGGCGTCATTGAACTCGGCACGTTTCTTGCCGCCATCACAGGGACGGTAGCGGGCGCGCGCTTGTCTGAAATTTTTGCTGGCCGCCAGTACTACTCGGGATTTTTCTTCCTCATTTGTTCTGCCATCGGCTTGTCCACCAGCCTGGGCATTTCCAAAGTGCCCGCGGCGGATCCCACGAAAAAATTCCGCATCAACTTCCTCGGCGACTTATTCGACCAGGGTAAATTGATCGGCCAGGATCGCGTGTTGTGGCTCGCCGTCCTCGGCAACACGTATTTTTTCTTCCTGGGCGCGCTGCTGCAATTCGACATCGTTTTCTACGCACGCGACGTTTTGCACGTCACCGCGACGCACGGCAGCTTCCTGCAAGCCTCCATCGCCATCGGCATCGGCCTGGGCAGCCTCGCCGCCGGCTATCTTTCCGGCGGAAAAATCGAATATGGCTTGATTCCGCTGGGAGCAGTAGGCATCACGCTCTTCGGCTTTTGGCTTGCCGCTCCCGGGCTTGCGTTCAACGACGTGCTTCTGCTGCTCGCCGCGCTCGGCTTCAGTGGCGGCTTTTTCATCGTACCGATCAGCGCGCTGATTCAGCACCGGCCGGCCGAAGAGCGTCGCGGCGGCGTGCTGGCGGCGGCAAATCTCTATTCGTTCATCGGCATCCTTTGCGCTTCCGGCGCGTTTTATGTCCTGAAGCATTACCTGCGTCTCGGCTCCGCCGGAATTTTCTTTTGGACCTCGTTCGCCACGCTCGCCGCCCTTGCCTATGTTCTCTGGCTGCTGCCTGATTCCCTGCTGCGGCTGCTGCTATGGATTGCGGCGCACACGCTCTATAGGCTCGATCTGAAAGGCCAGGAAAACATCCCCGCGCGAGGCGGAGCACTGTTGACCCCGAACCACTCGTCGTGGGTGGACGCGGTTCTGCTCATTTCCGCCACCGACAGGCCGATTCGTTTTCTGATGTTCAAGGGCGTCTACGAACATCCGCTGATTAAGCCGTTCGCGAAAATTCTCAAAATCATTCCCATCGCCTCGGACCAGGGACCTCGTGAAATGATCCACTCCCTGCGCGAAGCGTCCGAAGCATTGCGCAACGGCGAAGTGGTCTGCATTTTCCCGGAAGGCGAAATTACCCGCATCGGGCAAATGCTTCCCTTCCGCCGGGGCTTCGAACGCATCATCAAGGGCATCGATGTTCCCATCATTCCCGTGAACATTGACGGCATCTGGGGCTCGATTTTCAGTTTTTCCGCTGGCCGCTTTTTGTGGAAGCTCCCCCGCCACATCCCGTATCCCGTGCGCGTCAGCTTCGGCAAGCCGCTCCCCTGCACCGCAAGCGCAACGGAGGTTCGCGCCGCCGTGCAGGAACTGAGCGTGGATGCTTTCCAGCGGCGGCGGCGCTACATGAAGCCCCTGACCCGCTCGTTCATCAAAATGGCCCGGCGCCACTCAGGCCGCTTCGCCATGGCCGACGGGCGCACCCCCAAAGTGACCTTTGGCGAAGCGCTCACGAAGACCGTTTTTCTCGCGCGCCGGCTGCGGCCCCACTGGCAGGGCCAGAAGATGGTGGGCATTCTGCTGCCGCCCTCGATTCCCGGCGCGCTGGTCAACTGGGCAGCGCTGCTGCAAGGCAAAGTGCCCATCAATCTGAACTACACGACTTCCAACGAATCCCTGGCCTCCTGCGCGCGGCAATGTGAATTGCAAACGGTAGTCACCTCGAAGCTGTTCCTCGAAAAAGTAAAGATCGAACCGCCAGGAAAAATCATCTTCGTGGAAGATCTGGCGGAAAATCCCAGGCTTTCCGAAAAATTAATGGCGCTCCTCTCCGCCAAATTGCTCCCGGCGCGCTGGCTGGAGCGTTCCCTCGGTTGCACGCAAAAGATCTCGATCGACGATACCGCCACGATCATTTTCTCCAGTGGCTCGACCGGAGAGCCCAAAGGCGTGATCCTGTCGCATTTCAACCTCGCCTCCAACGTGGAGCAGATCGAGCAGGTCTTCCACCTGCACAAAGGCGACAGCATTCTGGGCATTCTTCCCTTCTTCCATTCGTTCGGATTTACCGGCACACTTTGCCTGCCGGCGCTGGTAGGGATCGGCGCGGTCTTCCATCCCAGCCCGCTCGACGCACAGGCTATCGCAGCCCTGGTGAGCAAATACTCCGTCAGCATGCTGCTTTCAACGCCGACGTTCCTGAACAATTACACGCGGCGTTGCCCCCCGGAATCGTTTGGCAGCCTGCGTATCGTGATGGCGGGAGCGGAAAAATTGCCGGAACGAATCGCGCAGGCCTTCGAGGACCGCTTCGGGATCCGTCCGCTAGAAGGTTACGGCTGCACGGAGTGTTCGCCGGTGGTCGCCGTGAACACCTACGATTTTCGCGCCGCGTATTTCCGGCAGGTGGGCGCGAAGCGTGGCACCATCGGCCACCCGCTTCCCGGCGTCGGCATCCACATCATCGATCCGGAGAGCGGCGAATCGCTGCCACCGGACAAGCCCGGCTTGTTGCTGGTGCGCGGGCCCAATGTAATGGTTGGCTACCTGAATCGCCCCGAGAAAACTGCAGAGGTTTTGAAAGACGGTTGGTACAACACCGGCGACATTGCGGCGATGGATGAAGACGGCTTCCTGCGCATCACCGACCGGTTGAGCCGTTTCAGCAAGATCGGCGGCGAGATGGTGCCGCACATCAAGGTGGAAGAGAAACTCCATGAACTGCTCGCGGCCGACGGGCAAGTGCTGGCAGTGACGGCGATCCCCGATGAAAAGAAGGGCGAGCGGCTAGTGGTGGTGCATACGCTCAAAGAAGACGCGCTGAAGGATTGCCTGGAGAAGCTGGCAAAGAGCGATTTGCCGGCGCTTTGGAAGCCGCGCCCCGACCTGTTTGTTCACGTGGAGCAACTGCCGTATCTAGGAACAGGAAAACTGGATTTGCGCAGATTGAGAGAGATTGCGATGGCAGAGGCGGGTGCCACGAAGGAATAACAAAAAGAGAATGCCGCCAATTGGCATCCCACAAAGCAGCCGCTACCGAATTACTGGTCTTTTTCCTCGAAGTCGTGCAGCAGGCAGGTCATCCCGCACTTCACTTCCCCGTTCGGCTGGAGTGTACACTCGATCACCGTCCAATCCGCGTCTTCCGCTTGGAATTTGGCGGCGGTGATATTGGCGATCCTCTCCTTGTTGGGACAAACGAGATTTCGGAAACGGTAACTGCACGTTTGCAAGATTCGATCGAGGATTTCCGGACCCGACATGCTTTTCCTCCGTAAAAAAGCCTGGGACACGAGAATGGGCCGAACTGAACCTGGTTCTGCTGCAAATCCTGGAACAACTTCGAATCTTGCGCCGGAAAATTTCCGGCCATCCAGCTACTCCGTCTCTACCTTCGCCTGAGACAGGCAATCCATCCCACAGTGAACTGCTCCGGGAGGCAAAATCGAACAGTCAATCACGCGCCAATCGCTCCAGCCTTCTTCACTATGCGGCCAGGTGGCGACGACAACCTGTGCTTCCCGATTGTGCTGCATGCAGAATACTTTTTGCGGATAGGTCTTCTTGGACTGCGGATCTGGGTCTTTGAGATGTGGTTCGAACATAAGCCAGCTCCTGCGGCCAGGAGCGTGGCCATTTCCAGTATTCTTCCCCGCAGAACGGCGTTCGTCAAGGATTTCTGCGGGGAAAAACGCTATTCTAAGGATGTTTCGCGCTGTGACGGAGCGCACAGAAAATGTTTACCGGAATTATCGAGTACATGGGCACGGTGGAATCGCTGAAGGCCAACGCCCAGGGCGGCCGCCTGACCATTCACGCGCCAAGTTTGGCCCCGCATCTTGCGGTTTCGAACAGCGTCGCCGTGAACGGCTGCTGCCTGACCGTGGTGGACCTCGACAAGGAGCGATTTTCGTTCGACCTTTCCGGCGAAACGCTGCGCAAAACCGCGATCGGCGACTGGAAAGCCGGCACGCGCGTGAATCTGGAACAACCGCTGATCGCGGGAAAAGAATTTGGCGGCCATTTTGTGCTGGGCCATGTGGACACGGTGGGCCGCGTCGCGTGCCTGGAGCCGGAAGGCGAAAATTGGTGGTACGGCGTGGAAGTGCCGGAGTCTTTTGCTCGCTACATCGTGCCCCAAGGCTCCATCAGCATCGACGGCATCAGCCTGACGGTGGCTCGCTGGAATGGGCGCGTGGCCGAGATTGCCATTATCCCCTACACCTACGAACACACTAACGTCCGCGACAAAAAGCTGGGTGATGCCGTAAACCTCGAGGGCGATGTCTTGGGGAAATACGTCGAGCGCTATCTCGAAGCGCGCGCCAACGCAAAGCAAGCTTCCAAACTAACAGTCGAGGAATTACTCAGCCAGGGATTTTAGGGCTAGCTGGCACATAGTGGGCTGGTCCGTGCTGCCTACTGGTGCAAGTCTTCCGTGCCTTTGAAGATTCCAACAACTGCCTTGGAAATCGCTTCTCGCCAATAAAGAAAGAGCCCGAGCAGGACAGACCCTGCTGTTCCGATGACCAGTTCCAGCTCAAACAAGAGCTTACTGGAAGCATCTCCAGGAGGAACCAGCGATACAAAGATACCCACAAGCACGACTAGGAAGCCTAGGCCACCCGAAATCCAGACGCCAGCCCTCCCTCCGGGAACGAGAACTGCATGCTCATTTTCCCTTCGATCCTTGCGGCGCGAGAGCTTGATGACCGCCGCAAACATGTACAAAAACGGGATGAAATACAGAATGATGGCCGCGTCGATCAGAATCTGATAGGCACTACGCGTCGACTGATTGATTTGGCTGATCAACAGAATCGCACCGGAGACGCCTGCCTGCACCAGGATGGAAATGTAAGGCGTCTTCCACTTCGGATGGATTTTTCCAAAGGCTGCCGGCAAGTAGCGGTCGATGCCGACGACGAACGGCACCCGCGCGATGCCCGCCACCGTACTGCCAACGCCACCAGCGTTTCCGACGGTCACGAGGATCGCCGCCAGAATTCCCAGGAAGCCTATCTTCAGTACCACCGAACCGATCGTAATGGCGTGAAACACGCCGCTCTTGGGGTCTAGATCTGCGGCGGGCACGAGCGCCAGGATTGCAAACGTGCCGGCAATGTACATGAACGCAATCATGGCCCCGGCGCCAAAAACTGCGCGCGGCAACGTGCGGCGCGGGTCGCGTACCTCTTCACTCATTGCGGAAACAAGTTCGAGTCCCGTGAACGCAAAGGCAATTTGCGACCAGAAATTTACCGTGTCCCAGTTCCAGGTGGGCATCATGTTCGCCCAGGCGAAATGCGTCAGTGAACCATGGCGGAAATAAGCGAGAAGCGCGACGCCGGCGAGGATCAGCAGTGGAAGATAGGTGCCCACGCCACCTGCATTCTGCAGCCACTTGCCGATGTTCAAGCCAATGATGTTGAGCACCACGGCAACTAGCAGTAATCCGATCGAGACCACCAGCAGGAATGTCCGGTCCTGCGAAAGCGGAGCGCCTTTCTCTCCGATAACGTAGGCGCTCATTGAGGCGCTGGCAAGCAACAAACCGGGAAAATAGAAAACCGTGTAAATCCAATAGGTCCAGCCGGCCACAAAGCCGTGAAAATCGCCAAACGCCTCCTTCGCCCAGACGTAGAGACCGCCCTCTTCCGGAAACCGCGAGGACAATTCGTTGATGACAAAGGCGCCGGGGACAAAAAAGAACACCGCGGCAATCACCCAAAGGCTGATGGACGAAGTACCGTTGTGGCCGGCGGCGGCAATCCAGCGGGGACCTAGGACCGTGGCGATGTTGAAGAGCAACACGTCCCAGAAGCCCATCGTCTTGCGAAGCTGCGATTTTGGGTCAGGAGCAACGCAGGGGGGACTGATCACAGGGTCACGTCCAGCGCGGGAATCAACTCGTCCTGCATCAGGAAGTCGCGAAGAAAAGGATCTTTCGAGCTTTCGAATTCGGCCCAGGAAGAGAACACCTGCGAGCGGCCGTCCTGCAGAAAGACCACGGTGTCAGCCAGGCGTTTGGCGAGATGCGTGTCGTGTGTAACGACGATGGATGTCTTATGAAACGCTTCCTTGAGGCGCAGGATCAGATCGCTCATGTGCCCGGCCATGATGGGATCAACCATCGTGGTTGGCTCGTCGTAGAGAATGGCTTCCGGATTCTGCGCCAGAGCGCGGGCGATGGCTACGGCGCGTTTCATTCCAGTGGAAAGTTCGCTGGGGAGCTTCTCGAGCACATCCGTAACCTCCAGCATGTGCGCGAGTTTGGCGACATACGCTTCCAAATCTTCGGCGGTGATTCCCGGCTGTTCTTGCAGGGGAAACGCGATATTCTCCGCCACCGTCAGCGAATCAAAAAGCGCGCCGGACTGAAAGACCATCGTGATTTTCCGCCGAATTTCTTCAAACTGGCGTTCCGTGAAGTGGGTCACTTCATCACCGTCAATCAGGACCTGCCCGGAATCGGCCTTCAGGAAACCCATGATATGTTTCAGCGAAACCGATTTACCCACACCGCTGCGGCCCATGATGACGCACGTCTCGCCGCGCTTCACCTTGAAGCTGACTTCGTTCAGAACCACGTGCTCGTCGAACGCTTTGCAGACTTTGCGAAATTCGAAATAAAACTCCGGGGCGTTCGCCTTGCCCTCATCCGTCAAGCCGATATCTTTCAGCTCTTCGCTCATTGTTTAGTGGCGGGCCTCAGGTCCATCGGGACGGCCCCTTGTCGGTCTTTTCTTCCAAAATCCTGCGCGCTTCCTCGTAGTCCTCGGGCGTATTCATATTCCAGAACATGCGCCCTTCGCTATCAAATCGTTTCCAGACCGACTCGTCAAGCACTTCCATGCGCACGCGTTTCATCGCCTCGGTCACCTTGCGCACGCCGTTGTCGAAAGACCTCTGGATCATCGGAATAACCTCGGTCCGCCAACAGGCGCAAAGTGGCTCCAGGCCGCTTTGCGACATGGGCACCACGATTTCCGCTTTGCTTTTCGCCGCGCGCTCGCAGAGGAACCCGAGCCATTCGCGCTTCATAAACGGCATGTCGCAGCTCAGGATCAGGCAGTGGGTCCTCGCCTCCTCGGCTATCCCGGGCATGGCCGAAAGCGCACGCGACATATCCTCGGCATGATAAAGTGCCGTCAAGATTCCGCCGAGAGGTCCTTCACCAGGCCACTGATCTGCGACAATAGGCACCGGCGCATGGGGATACTTTTCGCTGGGCGCAATGATGCGTACCGTTTTGCAGACCGGCGCTAGGAGCGCGCAGGTGCGGTCCAACATGGACTTCCCCGCCAATTCCACCAGCGCTTTGTCCACGCCAAAGCGCGTGCTTCCCCCACCCGCTTGCACGTAGCCGTAGACGCTCATTCTTCCTCCTCCGGAATTTCCTGGCCGGGACGGCGAATGCCTAACTCGCGCAAGCGTTCCTGCAGGCTCTGGCGGTGCAGGCCGATGGTCGCCGCCGTGCGCGAAATGTTCCAGCGGTGCGAGCCGAGCTGGCGGAGCAGGTAGGCCACTTCGAACTTGCGTTTGGCTTCACGAAAATCTTTTTCCCGCAGACCGAAGTCTTCTCCTTCCGGGCCTTTGGGCAGAATCGGCGTACCGTGCAGGACTTCCTCCGGGAGATCTGTGGCGGCAAGCTCATCCCCCCGCGAAAGAACCAGCGCGCGTTCGATGGCATTTTTCAGTTCGCGCACATTCCCCGGCCAGTCGTAGCGCTCCAGCGCCTTCAGCGCTTCTTTGCCAAGGCTCGGCGCGCGTCCCAGCCGGGTGCCGTGCAGCCGAACGAAGGCTTCGGCAAGTATGCCGATGTCTTCTTTGTGCGAGCGCAGCGGCGGCAGCTCAATGGTCACCACCCGCAAACGGTAAAACAGGTCCTCGCGGAATTTTCCATCGCGGATCGCCAGAGGCAGATTGCGATGCGTAGCGCTGATTACGCGCACATCCACGGAAATGGATTGCGCGCCGCCGAGGCGTTCGACGGTGCGGTTTTCCAGCGCGCGCAGGACCTTCGATTGCGTCACCGGATTCATGTCGCCAATTTCGTCCAGAAACAGCGTGCCGCCATGGGCTTGCTCGAAACGGCCCTTTTTCTGCTGCGCCGCGCCTGTGAATGCGCCGCGCTCGTACCCGAAAAGCTCGGATTCGATTAGCGTCTCCGGCAGCGCCGCGCAATTCACCGCCACGTAAGCCTTGCCATTGCGTTGCGAGCGCGCGTGAATTTCTTGCGCCAGCAAATCCTTGCCCGTGCCGCTTTCGCCCAGTATCAGCACCGTGGAATCGGTGGGCGCCACACGGTCCGCCATCTCAAACGCTTTGCGCATGGCCGCGGAGCGCCCAATCATCTCGCCGAACTGTCCGTCGCTGGCCACGCGCCGCCGCAGCGATTCGTTTTCCTGCTCGAGCCCGGCCAATTTCAGCAAATTCGCCACGCGCTGGCGAAGCTCTTCCAGCTCAAAGCCCTTCACCAGGTAATCCGCCGCGCCGAGTTGCAGTGCTTCCACTGCCGTCTTCGCAGTATCGAGCGCGGAAACCATCAGAACGGGCAGTTCATTGCCTTCCTGCCGCAGCCATTTCAGAAACGTCAGGCCGTCTTCCCCGGGCAGCACGACGTCCAGCAACAGCATGTCCGGTTTTTCTTCCTGCAACGCCGTGCGCGCCCCCGCAGCGGATTCGGCTTCGACGATCGTGTAGCGGCTCTCCAGTGCGCGTTTCAGCGCGTACCGCGAGGCCGGCTCATCGTCCACAATCAGAATCGTTTTGCTCATGACCTCTCACAGTTTCTGCGTTTGCGCTTCTGGCCGCGCCCTTTCACGCCGAACCACTGCCGGCCAGATTTTGACTTCAAACCGCGTTCCCCGCCCGGCGTTCACGGGACTAATTAGCTTGAGCTCTCCGCCCAATTCCGCAACGCGCTTGGTCACCACCGCCAATCCCAGCCCGGTGCCTTGTGGTTTCGTGGTGAAAAATGGCTGCAACACTTTTTCTTGTAGTTCACCCGGGATGCCCGCTCCTTCATCTTCTACCGAAACCACGCACGGCAGGCCCATCCATGCCACCTGGACGTTCACTTGGCACCCGGGTGGAGATGCGTCCATGGCGTTCACCACCAGATTGCTGATGATATCGTGCAACGCCTCAGGGCTCGCGTCGAGCTGCGAGCCGCCGTCGCTCATGCGCGAACCCAGCCGCACGCCCCGGCGTTCCGCTTCCGGCCTCAACACATTGAGCACTTCGGTCACGATTTCACGGACCTCGCAGGTTCCGCTTTCCACCGGCACAGCAGCCGGGCGGCTGAACTGCAGCAACTGGCTGAGTTTGTTGGAAAGTCGGTTAATTTCGTCCAGCACGATCTGCGTTTCCGCGCGGAGATTGGGCGGGAGCTCAGGATTTTCGAGCTGCACCTGTAGAATCGTCTTGATCGAGCCGAGAGGATTCTTCAGGTTGTGCGAAATGCTGGCGGCCATCTGCCCCACCAGTGCCAGCCTCTCGCGCTCCGCCAGTTCCCTTTCGAGCTGCAGTTTTTCTTCGATCAACCGGCACAGATCGAACGCCGCAGGCAACTGTTCGCAAATCAGCTCCAGCCCCGCATAAGTTTCCCCGGAGAGCAAGGCCCCAAAACCTCGCACGCGCAGGCGGCCGAGGAGCTTCCCCGAGCGCGCCATCACAAACACTTCCTCGGCGCCGCTCTTTGCGGCAACAGACTGGCTCAAAAGCGGAGCCGCTGCACCCAGTTCCAACTTTGCTTCGGCAAGCTGCAACTGCTCAGCGATCCAGCCTTCCGCGAATGTGCGCAACTTCTCGAGGTCGCCCAGCCGCGCCACCTCGTTGATCGGCCCCATCAATTTCTGTGCGCGGTCCACTTCGGTTTGCGCCGTCTTGCGCAATGACTGCCGGACAATCCGTTGCAGCGGCTCGAAAAACACCACCGGGAGAAATAGCAGCAGTGCGGCGGAGGCTGCGGGCGGCAGGTACGGCTCGAGCCACTGGCTGGCACGGCGCACGAAGCTGAGATAGAGCAAAGCAAGGAAGATTCCGATCACCGCATAGATCAGGTTTCGCTGCCGCCCGATCTGCAGGAAGTTAAACCGCTGCACATTGCCGATCAGCAGCACAAACGGAAATAGCGCCAGAAGAAACAGGCCCGGTGACACCAGCTTCGCGGCCGGCGCTCCCGGATAGTGCGCCAGCACAAACATCAACGGAAGCACAATCGATACACAGGAGAGCACCATTGCAACGGCGCGATGAAACGCCTTCTGCTCGGCATCCGGCGCAGCCTTGGCAAACCGGTACTGCCAGATCGCGGCCACCACCATCGCGGCCACAAGATACGTCTGGTATAGCGCCCCCAATATGCGGGTGGGATGCTCGAAATCCATCACCGAACGCGGCTTCAGCGCGGCAAGGAGCGTGGGAGCAAGAAAGACCACTGGCCCGTAAGCGAGAATGACGCGACGCCGGTAAGACCGGATGACGCTAAGCAATCCCCGCAAATTTGCGTATTCGGCGTGCAGGTGGATGATCAGCGGCGGAAGGAACCACAGCCCGAGGCACAGAAACGTCCACGCAAATCGCAGCAATCCCTGCGGCGGCACATCGTAATAAAGCGTCGCGTTCAGCTCCAGCAGGCTGCAGCCAAAAAAGAGCGTCAGCGCCAGGCAGAGAAAAAAGAAAATGCGCTCGAAGTTGCGCTGGCGGCGATGGCCGAGGATCACCACCATCCAAAAGAACGGCAGCAGCGTGCCGGCCGTCAGAAGGAAGAGGCGAAGATAGAGAAGCCAGCGCATGAGCCCCCAGTGCGAGAGTGTATAGCCGGGAAGGAACGCAGGGCAATGGCCAAGTGCAAGGAAAATCTGGCATATTTATCTATAAGTAAATAAATGACTTAGAATGATGTTAGCGCCTATTAAATTTGAGCGAAGGGGACTCAAAGTGCCGGGAAATCACTTGACACGACAGGGGATTTTGCTATATTAGCAGTCGGTTCCGAGGAGTGCTAATTCTCCTTTCCTGCCCTCCTCAACCAGATTCACCGGTAAACCGCAAGATCACCTATGGAGGTTTTTCCAAGATGGCAGTCAATCTGACTCCGCTCCACGACCGTGTCATCGTGAAGCGTATTGAAGAGAAGGAAACCGTCAAGGGCGGGATCATCATCCCCGACTCCGCGAAAGAGAAACCGCAAGAGGGCGAAGTGATTGCCGTCGGCGCGGGCAAGCGGGAAAAGGGCGAGCGCATCCCCCTGGACGTCAACGTTGGCGACCGTGTGCTGTTCGGCAAGTACAGCGGAAGCGAAATCAAAATCGACGGCGAAGAGCTGCTGATCCTCCGCGAGGAAGAGATTCTGGCGAAGCTCGGCGGCGCGGCAAAAGCAGCGAAGAAGTAAGCGCTAGAGGAGATCGGATACGGGATATCAGACAGCAGATAACAAAAGGCAAAATAAGGCTCCTGCTCGCTGCTATCTGCTCGCTGTTCGCCTTCTGATTACTGGTATCTGATTACTGATTACCTTTCAAAAGTTCCACGAAAACAAATCGAAGTCACGAATCGTAGTAGAGCAACCAACGATCTTAGGAGGAAAGAAGCAATGGCGAAGCAGATTGTTACCGGAGAGAATTCCCGCCAAGCGATTCTTCGCGGCGTGAACGCCCTCGCGGACGCGGTAAAGATCACCCTCGGCCCCAAGGGCCGCAATGCGGTGATCGAAAAGAAGTTCGGCGCGCCGATTATCACCAAGGACGGCGTGACCGTGGCCAAGGAAATCGAGCTGCGCGATCCGCTCGAAAACATGGGCGCGCAGATGGTTCGCGAAGTCGCCAGCAAGACCAGCGACGTCGCGGGTGACGGCACCACCACCGCCACCGTGCTGGCGCAAGCCATCTTCCGCGAAGGCGTGAAGACGGTTGCCGCCGGCGCGAGCCCCACGGCCCTGAAGCGCGGCATTGACAAGGCCGTCGAAGTGGCCGTTGAGGAAATCAAGAAGCTGCACAAGGACGTGAAGGGCGACATGATCGCCCAGGTTGGCACCATTTCCGCCAACAACGACCGGCAGATCGGCGGCATCATCGCCGAAGCCATGAAGAAGGTCGGCAAGGACGGCGTCATCACCGTGGAAGAGTCCAAGACCATGGACACCACCCTGGAAGTCGTGGAAGGCATGCAGTTCGACCGCGGCTACCTCTCCCCCTACTTCATCACCGATCCCGAGCGCATGGAGTGCATCCTGGAGAACGCGCTGATCCTCATCCATGAGAAGAAGATCAGCTCGATGAAGGACCTCCTGCCCCTGCTCGAGCAGATTGCCAAGCTCGGCAAGCCGCTGATGATCATCGCCGAGGACGTGGAAGGCGAAGCCCTGGCCACCCTGGTGGTGAACAAGCTGCGCGGCACGCTGCAGTGCGCCGCCGTCAAGGCCCCTGGCTTTGGCGATCGCCGCAAGGCCATGCTCGAGGACATCGCGGTGCTGACCGGCGGTAAGGCCATCACCGAAGACCTCGGCATCAAGCTCGAGAACGTGAAGATCGAAGATCTCGGCAAGGCCAAGAAGATCACCATTGATAAGGACAACACCACGATCGTCGAAGGCGCGGGCAAGGCCGGCGAAATCGAAGGCCGTGTGAAACAGATCCGCCAGCAGATCGACATCACCACCAGCGACTACGACCGCGAAAAGCTCCAGGAACGACTGGCGAAGCTCGTCGGCGGCGTTGCGGTGATCAAGGTCGGGGCGGCCACCGAAACCGAGCTGAAGGAGAAGAAGGCTCGCGTTGAGGATGCCATGCACGCCACCCGTGCGGCCGTTGAGGAAGGCATCGTTCCTGGCGGCGGCGCGGCGCTGCTCCGCGCGCTCCCGGCCATTGACAAGATCAAGGCCGAAGGCGACGAGCACGTCGGCGTGGGCATCGTGAAGCGCGCTCTGGAAGAGCCCGCCCGTCAGATCGCCCTCAACGCCGGCTTCGAAGGCGCCGTGGTTATCGGCAAGATCCGCGACTCAAAGGATGAACACTTCGGGTTCAACGCGGACACCGGCGACTACGTCGACCTGGTGAAGGCTGGCGTCATTGACCCGGCCAAGGTCACCCGCCTGGCGCTGCAGAACGCCGCGTCCATCGCGGGCCTGATGCTCACCACCGAAGCGCTGGTGGCCGAACTGAAGGAAGACGACAAGAAGGCTGCAGCCGCGGGCCCCGGTGGCCCAGGCGGCATGGGCGGCATGTACTAATTCCGGCTGCTTCGTGTAGGGGCGGCTTTACGCCGCCTTCTGCCTCCGAAGCGGGCCGCTCCCAAGCTTCCAGCAAGCCCAGAATGCCAATCAATCCAGGGCGGACGCTCACGCGTCCGCCCTTTTGTTTTTGTCTGTGAGGGCTCCTTGCTCATGCCAAAAGTACTGATGGTCCTGTGCTCAGTTTCGCCCAATCTTTTTTTGCTTTCGCTTGCGGCCCCAAATACCGCGTGCTAGATTTTCCGCGTTTTTGCCGTAATCTATAGTGTTCCCAGACTCAGCGACCCAGATGGCCAACCCTCAGGAAGCGCTATCTTGCGGCTTTGGCTCTGCTTGCCCTTGCTTTCTCGGCTCCGGCTTTTGCCGACATCATCAGCGGCACCGTCACCGGTGGGACCGCTCAGACCGCAGGAGGGACCTTCGTCCTGCTTTCTACCCCGCTAGCCAACCCATTCGGCCCGCCCGACAGCGTGGGTAACGACAATTTCCAAAGCCCCAATCTTTACGCGTTCGACGAGCAGCAGAATGTCACTCTAGCCGCGCCTTTGGCGACCAACGTAGGCGAAAACCCCATCCCCGCTGGGACGATCGTCTCCAGCTATTACATCTTCTTTGATCCAGGGCCGAGTGAACAAGTGATCGGGACCGTCACTTTCGATTCCGCCGTGCTGGCCATCATCACGGACACCACCAATCTTGCAAACAGCGATTTTCTCTCCAATCCGGCGCTCAACTATCTAAACCCTTCCCAGCGCGGCCTGGAAGCCGGGGATTCCGTCACCATCAGCGGCCCGCAACAGATCTTATTTGACACCATTGCCAGCTCACCAGGCGACTATGTCCGCGTAATTACCGCTGCAAGTCAGGGCAGTGGCACAACCCAGACACCTGAGCCCGGCACTTTTGCCTTGCTCCTCATCGGCCTGCTGGGCCTCTCCGCCGTCCTGCTAAAGCGCAACTAGCCGCGTAACCCTGGCGTTCCGCCCTCGAAGATGTGCGCCTACTTCTTCAGCGAAGCGTTGTCGATCACGAAGCGGTACTTCACATCGCTCTTCAGCAGCCGCTCGTACGCTTCGTTGATTTTCTGGATCGGGATGATCTCGATGTCGGAGACGATGCCGTGCTCTCCGCAGAAATCCAGCATCTCCTGAGTCTCGCGCAAACCGCCGATCGCCGAGCCAGCCACGCTGTGCCGCCCCATAATCAGGTTGAACGCGGCAACGGGCAGCGGCTTTTCCGGCGCGCCCACCAGCGTCAACGTGCCGTCGCGCCGCAGCAGGCGCAAGTAAGCGTTGAGGTCGTGCTCGGCCGAAACGCAGTCCAGAATAAAGTCAAAGCTGTGGGCGTGCTTTTCCAATTCCGCGGCGTTCTTCGAAATCACCACTTCGTCCGCGCCCAGCCTCTTCGCATCTGCGGTCTTGTTCGGCGAAGTGGTGAAAAGCACCGTGTGCGCGCCAAAGGCATGCGAAAACTTGAGGCCCATGTGGCCCAACCCGCCGAGCCCGACGATGCCGACCTTCTTCCCCTTACCCGCTTTCCAGTGGCGCAGCGGCGAATAAGTGGTAATGCCGGCGCACAGCAGCGGTGCGGCGCCCGCCGGATCGAGCGACTTCGGCACCTTTACCACGTACGCTTCGTCCACCACAATGCTGTCCGAGTAGCCGCCGTAAGTGACACCGCCGAGAATCTTGTCTTCGCTGTTATAGGTCAGCGTGAACCCGTTCTCGCAATACTGCTCGTCGCCGGCTCGGCAGTTGCCGCACACGCGACAGGAGTCCACCAGGCAGCCCACCGCCGCGATGTCCCCTTCCTTGAGCTTCTTCACCGCGTTTCCAACTTTCACCACACGGCCGACAATCTCATGGCCCGGGACGCACGGATAAACGGTGGGCGCAAACGCTTCCCACTCATTGCGGACTTGATGCAAATCGGAATGGCACACTCCGCAGTAGAGAATCTCGATCTGCACGTCCTGCGGGCGCGGATCGCGCCGCGCGATGCTCAACGGGCCGAGAGCAGCCGTCGCGCCGGGCGCGGCGAACGCTTTGGCCGTGAAGATTTTCGGCTTGTCATGGCTCCCGGATACAGGGACCTGCCGTGCGGCTTCACTCATAAGAATTCCTCCTCGAAAATCAATTCATAAAATCGGGCACAAAGGCGGGTTTTACTGGCAGCGAATGAAAAACCACCACGATCGCGAACCACATTTGCCCACGCTGTTTAGATTCTGCAGTGGAGCCTCCACGTTACATTTTTCCCGTGAAATCTCTGTGAATACAGGCTCGCATGCCGCGCCCGGAGCGAAAATATGTTTATTCTACCGCTCCGCAGGATGAGGCGAGAATATTTCGACGCATGGCAGGACACAGGGAGAACTTTACAAGTCGCGAGACAGAATTACACGATTTGCGGGCATGCGACGAGCCATCGCAGCGTCACGGGAAATCGCGGGGTATAAGTTGCTCATTACGGAAGACTAATCTCCTACGAAAATTCGCCGCATTGTGAGATTGGCAAGCCACTTGCTCCAAGGCGGCACGTGAAGACGATCGACCTAAAACTCCGGCAAGACGAAGCACCCGTGGCGGAACGGAATCCTCGCGTGATGGAGTTTGCCGGCCACATTTTGCGAATCCTTGCGGTGCTCAGCGCGCTCGCCGTGGTGGCATTGTTCGCTGGCTTCCTGCTGATGCTCCGCGTCGGACACTGGCTCGTAAAGCAGGATGATTTGCAAAAGGCCGACGCCATCGCAGTCTTGAGCGGCGGATTTCCCGCGCGCGCTCTGGAGGCAGCTTCCCTCTATCGGGATGGCTACGCCAAAGAAATCTGGCTCACGAAGCCGGGGGCAGGATCGCCGATATTGAAGGAGATGGGAATTCATTACCCCACCGAAGCAGACTTCAACTATCGCGTGCTGCTTCGCCAGGGCATCCCGGGAAAAGCGATTCGCATCCTGGGCCAGCCCATCGGCAACACCTCCGATGAAGTGGACGTGATCAGCGACAAGCTGCAGAAAAGAAACGAAAACTCCGTCATCATTGTCACGGAGAAAGCGCACACGCGCCGCGTGCACATGCTGTGGACCCGGCTGAGCGCCCCGCACGGAGCCGCGATTATCCGGGCAGTCTCCCATGATGAGTTCGATCCCGGCGCCTGGTGGAACCACACCGAAGATACCCTCCAGGTTGTCCATGAAATGGTGAGCCTGGTGAACTTGTGGGCGGGTATGCCCGTGCATACGAGAGTGCATGAGCAATCTTCTGTCGCCGCGAAAGATCCGGGCGTTTCCCTTCACTCGTCAGGGGCTCATGCGCCGACGGCCGATCCCGTGGAGCAGGAATAGCCGCGCTGCAGCGGCTTACCCTGCCTGAATTCCCTCACTTCAATTCCGGGTAATCAAACTTCACGCTGGAAAGGTCCTCCAGCATGATGGGATGCACTTCTGTTTCCAGGCGTCCGGCTTGGACGAGCGGGTCACCATTAGCGACGCGCTGTGCCTCTTCGAGCGAGCCTGCCTGGATGACGGCGATGCCGCGAAGGCGGTTTTCTTCCATCAGCGGCCCCACGAGGACAAACTTCCCTGCTTCCACCTGCGAGCGAATGTAGGCAAGGTGCTTCTGCATCCACTCAGTCTTGTTCTCCTCGGGCACGCCAGAGGTCGCCGAGCCTTTGAGCATCAGCAGGTCCAGATAATAGGGTTTCGCATTTTTCGGAATATACGGCGCCAGCGGATTCTCCGCTGGCGTTTGCGCCAGCAAAAATCCAACCACGCTCAGGCAAATCATCTCCACCGTGCAAATCACCCAATGATTTTTCATTTTCCCCTCTCTTTCCTCGCTCGGTTTTGATCTTTCCCCAGTCATTTCGTAGCTTGCAGGTAGCAATCCAGAATCATCGGCCAGCCGCCAGGAGCGCTGACCTTCTCCCGCATGGACTCCCACCCGGCGCCGTGACGTTCCAGATGGCGGTGCTCAAATTCCAGCCGCGTTTTCTCCGGGCCTTCGGCGATGAATTCCAACGCAACTTCGCTGGCCTTCGCAAAATCCGGACTGAACGACCAGTCCGGCTGCAAATGCCAGGACAACACCACTTTCTTCGGCGGCTCCCACGTCAGCACACTCCCCCAGATGCACTCCTCGCCATTCGCATTAATCTCATACCAGCGGCCACCTGCGCGCTGGTCAATCAGAATATCTTTGAACGGAGTGCCTCCGACGTGATGCGTTTGCGGCCACCACGCTCCCATCCTTTCGGTAAATACCTTGAAGGCACGCTCAATGGGAACGTTTACGCTCATCGTTCTTTTGTAGCTGGCGGTGAGTGCGGGTTCTGGCGTCATGCTTTTTCTCCTCCTCGTATTCCTCTTCTGCAAACTTTTTGAAGGCCGCGAGGCTCTTGTCCCACAGCTTGGCGAAATGATCGCGCAGCAGGGCCAGGCCCTCGGGATTCAGTTCGTAGATGCGGCGCGTGCCTTCGCGGCGGTCGCGAACCAGCCGCGCATCTTTCAGCACGCGCAGATGCTGCGAAACAGCGGGACGAGAGACGGGAAGTCCCGCGGCAAGCTGGTTCACCGCCAGCGGCTGATTCCCCAGCATTTCAAAGATGGCCAGGCGGGTAGGGTCGCCCAGGGCGGCAAGTCCGTTTTGTATGTAAGTATCCACTTACGGTAAGTTATAGCTTACAGATGTGACTGTCAAGCATCTTTTCACGGCATGCCAAGCCGCGTAAGTCGAAAACGCAAGGCCCACCTGCGAAGGCGGGCCTTGGTAGCGCCTGCTTCCGGCAGGCAAGCGTGCTTGGAGCTGAGTCTTCCGGCCGTTGAGATCGCGGCGCGACCAGACTGGTCTACTCAGGCGCCCATGTACATCACGTGGACGTACACGCCCGTGTGGACGTTGTAAAGCATGTACCAGCCGATGTGATCCGGATCTTCGTAGACCACAAAATCATCCGCGCAATCCCAGCACCAGTCCGCACAAATCGGCCAATCCCAGGAAGCAACTTCAAACCAGAAACCTCCGGGCAGCCAGAAACGGTGATGATCGCGGTCGATTTTTTCGATGCGATAGCGGTAGGAAGCCCCGAAGTGTTCGAACTTCCCATGGTCAAAGGGATGATCCAGGTGGTAGCGCTTGTCGTTGGGAGCGTCGTGGCCATACCAATGGTCATTGCTGACGTGCTGGAAGGCATTGGCCTTGCCGTTGACGTGTTTTTCCACTTCGGGTTTCGCTTTGGGATTGTCGCGGTGCTGCGGCGCTGGCGGTATGTGCCCCTGGTTGGCGCGTGGCGCGCCTTGTCCATGAGGTGCTTGTCCGTGCGGGGCTTCCGGATGCTGAGTGTAGACCCCTGGAGCCATAAGAAAGAGCCCAAGAGCAAGAATCATCTGCGGCTTCATTCATCTCTCCTCGAATACCGGATTTGATCGAGATTGGGGCGAGGCTTGCTCCTGAAAATGAAACGTATGGGGAGGCGGCGGGGTTTCAGTGGTTGGCGGTCATCTCGGCTTCGATCTCTTCCGCGGTGTACGGCAGGCCAGGAGTCAGCACTTCCGCGCCGTCCTTGCTGATGAGATACATATCTTCGAGGTAGTAGCCTTGACCGCCAATCGAAGCGATGGGCTCGAAATCGATCACCATTCCGGCGCGCAGCGGGCCTTCGATATAACCCGCATCAAGATTCATGGTGTGCATCTGCCAGTACGGTACATTTTTTCGGTCCGACCAGTTAGCGATGGCCTGCTGGGCCAACGGGCTCTTCGCCGAATCCCGATGCTTCAACAGTTCGGTTCGCCAAATCTCAAAACATTGGTCTTCGCTCAGACCTTCTTTCAACTCGTGGGCAACTGCGCGGTAAGCCGTCACGAAAATATTCCAGACTTCGCGCTGTTCGTCGCTAAAATGACCGGAAACGGGAATCGTGCGGCCCAAATCGCCCTGGTAGTGATCCCATTCGCAGCCCACGTCCAGTCTCACCAGATCTCCTGGTTGCATCGAAGAATCCAAATGGTTGTACCGCGAATCGGATTCAAATGGTTTGGGAAACACGCCGTTTGGTCCAGACATCGCCCAGGGCCAAAAAGAAACACCGCGCGCTTCTTTCCAGCAGGCATCCACGACGGCAAGTTCCACCGATCGCTGGGAAGCGCCCGGATGAATGGTCTTCATACCCGCGAAGAATGCGGTCACCGTTGCGCGTGCTGCCATGTTCGATTCTTGGCGTTCCGATGGACTCTCGACCGCCATTAGTGTGTATAGTTTCATTCCGACAGGCTGAAATTCGGCCTTCGGCCACTTCTGTTGGAGCAACTGAATCCAGCCTGGCGCCCGCACATCTTTGGCCCCCGCAAGATTTGCAGGCAGCATCGCAGCTTCCGGCTTGTAGTAGATTTTTGCTCCGGCCGCGACCCGTCCCGTCAGAAAATCCCTCAGTTTGTCCCAATCCACGACATGCTCCATGCCGAGCTTTTCTTCGGCCGGTTTGCCGGGTTCAATCTCTGCCGTTCGACCTGCATCTTTCCGAGGAACGAACAGCCAGCACTGGCCAGTTTTTCCTTCAATCGCGAGGATGGCGTACGGGGAATTTTCGAGTCCGGTCAGGTAGTAAAAGGCCGCTTCTTCGCGGTAACCATCGGAAACAAAATCCGTGGCGGCCCGGGAATGCAGCAATAGGACTCCGTCGGAAAAGGCCTGTGCAGCTCGCGCGCGGCGTTCCCGGAGTTCAATGACACCGGCAGCCCGGATCGGCACTGCAGTCAGCAACACCGCAAGCGCTGCGAGAAATGACAGATAGTTCCGCCTCATGGTCGCCAACGCTAGCACGTGACACCTAACCAGGCCAAGGGTTACCCTTCCTTGTCCCATTTCCAGGGGTTCGCTACACTTCCCCTGCCACACTCGCGCTCCTCAGGGGGGAGCGAGTCATATGCCAGGTTTCTTGCAACGGTTTCTGCCGCGGGACGGGGATTTCTTTGTGCTCTTCCGCAGGCAGGCGGAGAATATTGTCTCGGGCGCCACCGTTTTCGCCGGGATGCTGGAGCATTACACCGCGGTACCCGAGCAGGTGCAAAAAGTCAAAGCCATCGAGCATCAGGGCGACGAAATCACTCACCAGATTTTCCGGAAACTCAACCAGACGTTCATCACTCCCTTTGACCGCGAGGATATGCACGAACTCTGCGGCACGATGGACGACGTTATTGACCTGATCGACGCCGCCGCCAGCCGCTTTGTCCTTTATCGCGTGGACCGCGTTCGCCCTGGCACGATCGAACTCGCCAAGGTCATTGCCGCAGCTACTGCCGAGATTTCCGCCAGCATTCATTCGATGGAGAACCACGATAAAGCACTGCAGCACGTGATTGAAATCAATCGCCTGGAAAACGAAAGCGACCGCGTCTGCCGCACCCTGATCGCGCAGCTCTTCGAGGAAGAAAAAGACCCCGTGCAGATCATCAAGTGGAAGGAAATCTTTGAGGTGATGGAAACCTCGGTCGACAAATGCGAAGACGTCTCCAACGTCATCGAAAGCGTCATCCTGAAGAACGCCTGATCCTGTGAGCCAATTCGCCATCGTCCTGTTCACTGTTTTCCTGACCCTGGCGTTTGAATTCTCAAACGGCTGGCACGATGCGGCGAACTCCATCGCCACGGTAGTCTCCACGCGCGTGCTCACGCCGTTCCGCGCCGTGCTTTGGGCGGCCTTCTGGAATTTCGTCGCTGCCTTCGTCTTTGGTACTGCGGTGGCCAAGACTATTGGCAGCGGCATGGTGCACATCGAACTGGTCAACGAAAAGGTCCTGTTGGCCGGGCTCGTCGGCGCCATCTCGTGGAATTTGATTACGCTGACGTTGGGCCTGCCGACCAGCTCGTCCCACGCCTTAATGGGCGGCTACGGCGGCGCGGCAGTGGCCTACGCGGGCTTCCGCGCGCTGATCCTCAACGGCTGGACTAAGCCGGTTCTGTTTATTTTTCTTTCGCCGGTCATCGGCATGGTATTGGCCGCCTTGATAACGCTGATCACCAGCTGGATGGTCCGCAAACAGCGGCCGTACAAAGTGGACCAGTGGTTCCGGCGCCTGCAGTTGTTTTCGGCGGCGCTGTTCAGCCTGGGCCATGGCACGAACGATTCGCAAAAAGGCATGGGCATCATCACGACCGTTCTCGTCGCCGGCGGCCTGCTGAAAACCTTCTCGGTTCCCTTCTGGGTGATTATCTGCTGCCACCTGGCGATGGCCGGCGGCACCATGGCCGGCGGCTGGCGCATCATCAAGACCATGGGCCAGCGCATCACCAAGTTGACTCCGTTCGGCGGCTTTGCCGCAGAAATGGCTGGCGGTCTGACCATCGTCGCCAACGCCGTCTTTGGCATTCCCGTCAGCACCACGCACACCATTACCGGTGCGATCGTCGGCGTTGGGGCCTCCCACCGGCTTACCGCTGTGCGCTGGGGCGTCACGCGGCGCATCGTTTGGGCTTGGGTCCTGACAATTCCCGGTGCCGGCTTGCTCGGTGCGGGTATCTTCCACTTTGTGATTCCTCTGTTGGCTCAAATCGGCTTGCATTAGAAGCCATCTGGCTCTGTTGACATCCTCAGGAAAGGGTGACGATGCCTCAAGCGGTACAGATTGAAACTCAGGCCGAGCAGCAGGGCTTGGCGAACTTGCATGGGCAGGCTGCGGCCTGGGGCCC
>Ga0335085_10001630_pt1 | contig 46021 bp, 44 predicted proteins | sample Lox_Sample_45_FD_206712 | JGI IMG/M metagenome (GOLD analysis project Ga0335085, IMG submission 206712) | Soil microbial communities from Loxahatchee National Wildlife Refuge, Florida, United States - Lox_Sample_4.5 | ecosystem: Environmental > Terrestrial > Soil > Wetlands | place: USA...
GAGGTCTTCCTCCGTCGCCTGGAGAAGGCCGACCCGTGAGGCGGTGCGCTTTACAGCGCCCCCGCGGAAGGATAGGCTGAGCGCGGCATACTCAACGATCGAGACCGAGAAGGAGCTGCGCATGAGCCCATTCAAGAGAACGATGGCAAGAGTCGCCCTGGCCGTCGCGGTGGCCGCGCTCGCGGCGGCCCTGCCCGCGCCGGCGGCCGCGGACAGCACGGGGCAGGAGGTCCTGTACGGCGTCGGCAGTGTGACGAGCACGCTGGTCTACGCGCCGGTCAAGGCCAGCTTCTGCATCCTGGGGGCGGTGACGAGCGTGTTCACGCTCCCCTTCGGCGGGCCTCAGACCGCGGGGAAGGTCGCCTCCGCTGCCTGCGGCGGCACCTGGGCGGTCACGCCCGACGCGCTCAAGGGCAAGGAGCCGGTGCGGTTCGTGGGGGGTAACGGCTCGGCGCCGTCCAGCGGCCAGGCCGCGAGCACGCGGTAGGTGACCCTCGCCGATCGCGTCGCGATCGTCACCGGGGCCGGCAACGGCATCGGCCGGGCCACCGCGCTGGCCCTGGCGCGAGCCGGCGCGCAGGTCGCGGCGGTCGACGTGGACGCCGGCTCCGCCAAGGCGACCGCGGACGCGGCCGCCGCGCTCGGGCCCCGAAGCCTGGCGCTGGACACCGACGTCGGTGATCTGGCCGCGATCGATCGGATGGTGCAGCGGGTGGTGGCGACGCTCGGTCCCATCGACGTCCTGGTGAACAACGCCGGGGTCACGCGTCGCGCCTACATCATGGATCTCACCGAGCAGGACTGGGACCGCATCATGCGGGTCAACGCCAAGGGTGTGTTCTTCTGCCTTCAGCGGGTGGCCCGCGAGATGATCCCCCGGCGGCGCGGCGTCATCATCAACATCGCCTCGATCGCGGGCAAGGGGTACGCGGGCACCTCGAACGCGATCTACGCGGCGAGCAAGGGCAGCGTGATCTCGCTCACCCGCACCGCCGCCCAGCAGCTCGCCCGCCACGACATCAACGTCAACGCCATCTGTCCCGGGATCACGGTGACCGCGCTCTCCGAGGCCAACGTGGCGGTCCGCGCGCGCGACGAAGGGCTGTCGGTGGAGGAGATGACCCGCCGGCGCAACGCGGTCATCCCCCTGGGTCGCCCCAACGAGCCGGAGGACGTGGCCGCCCTCGCGGTCTTCCTGGCGTCTCCCGCCGCCCGGAACATCACCGGGCAGTCGCTCAACGTCGACGGGGGCATCATCTTCGACTGACCTTCAAGGAGGCTCGCGATGAACGTCGGTATCTCGGTGCCCCTGCCGGCCTATCTCGTCGACGTCGGGGCCATGGCCCGGAAGGCCGAGGAGCTCGGCTTCGAGTCGTTCTGGTGCGCCGAGCATCCGTTCATCCCGGTGCACACCACCAGCCGCTTCCCCGGTTCCCCGGACGGGGTCATCCCGGAGGCCTACGCGCACTTCATCGACCCGTTCGTGGCCCTGGCGCGCGCGTCCGGGACGACGAGCCGCATCAAGCTCGGCACCGGCATCGTGCTCGTTCCCGAGCGGCATCCGCTCCTGCTCGCCAAGGAGGTCTCCACGCTGGATCTCTTCAGCGGCGGGCGCTTCCTCTTCGGCATCGGGGCGGGGTGGCTTCGCGAGGAGACCCAGCTCATGGGCGGCGACTTCGACCATCGCTGGACCCAGACTCGGGAATCGATCCTGGCCATGAAGGAGCTGTGGACGAAGCCGGAGGCGGAGTTCCACGGCAAGTACTACGACTTCCCGCCGGTGCGCTCCAACCCCAAGCCGGTCCAGAAGCCGCACCCGCCGGTGCTGCTGGGCGGCGACGCCAAGAACGTGCTCGAGCGCGTGGTGGCCTGGGGCGACGGTTGGCTGCCGAACCGGGTGACGCCGGATCAGCTGCGTGAGAAGCGCGCCACGCTCGACCGCCTGGCCAAGGAGGTCGGACGCGATCCGGCCGCCGTCACGATCTCGGTGCACGGCCAGCCCGCGGACCGGGACCTGATCGAGCGCCTGCACGACGCCGGCGCCAACCGGGTCATCGTGCGGCCCGCCACCACCCGGTCGGAGCCGGAGATGGTCGCCGAGCTCACCCGCATCGCGGACGCGGTGCTGCGCTGATCGGGCCGGCTCAGGCGTTCGGGATCCAGGGCCAGTACTTCGCGATCGCGCCCGCGTCCACGCGGAGATCGGTGCCGGTGATCATCTCGGCGTCGTCGGAGACCAGAAAGACGACTGCGCGGGCGTAATGGCGGGGGCTCGGGAGCTTCCCCATCGGCACCATCTTCGGGAAGTCGAGGCCGCGCGGGCGCGGCTCCGGCCGCGGGCGCCCCCAGGACACCGTGCGCTCGGCCGCCTCCTCGGTATCGGTGGCGGTCGGCGTGAGGCTGTTCACCCGGATGCCGTGCCGGGCCAGGTCCATCGCGGCCGCCCGCGTGAAGTTGAGCAGGCCGCTCTTGCTCGTCGAGTAGGCGATGTTGCCGGCCTGGCCCTGATGGCCGGCCGTAGAGACCACGACCACGATGCTGCCGCGCCGCTGCTGCTGCACCATCAGGCGTGCCACGTGCTTGGTGGCCAGGAAGGTCCCGGTCAGGTTGACCGCGATCTGGCGGGTCCAGCGCTCCACCGGCATCTCGAGCACGCTCAGGCCGCCGAGGATGCCCGCGTTGTTGACCAGGACGTCCACGCCGCCATAGGCGTCGCGGACCCGCGCCACCATCGCCTCCACCTGGCTCTCGTCGGTCACGTCGCACGTGATGCCCAGGGCAGCACCGCCGCGGCGCTTGATCGCTTCGGCGCACTGGGTGGCGTTGCCCGGCGCCAGGTCCACGCACACGACGGTGGCGCCCTCCTCGGCGAGGCCCTCCGCGATGCCGCCCCCGATGTTGGGGCTCGTCCCGGTCACGATCGCGACCTTCTTGGATAGACGCACCGGCGCTGCGGCTGACCGTCAGGAGCCGGCCCGGCGCCGCTGCTCCTGCAGGTAGCGCACCGACACCCGGGTGAGGGGCACCGCGTCGGGGGACAGGCCGTCGGGGTTCTTGTAGTCGAAGGGCGCGTCCCGGCCGCCGAAGTGCTTGGTCACGACCAGCCGACGCCACTGGATCACCTCGGCGTCGGTCGACGAGAGCTTCTCCGGTGTGTCGTAGCGCTGGCTGATCATCACGCGCTCGTCCTGGCGCGAGAAGTTGTACTCGATGATCCACCGGTGGATCGCGGCGTAGGCCAGCCGCTCCATCAGCCGACCGAGCCGGGTCTTGGGACGGAGGCAGTGGTAGTACCAGACCCGGGTCAGGTTCTCCTCGACCGGCACGCACATGCGGGTGTAGAGGTCCCAGCCGAACTCGGCTCGGAACATGCCGGGCAGGTGGTGGCCCCCGCACCACTTCGCGGACCGGGGCGGGGGAATGTGGCGACGCGCCCGCTCCGCGAGCGGCCGCGTCAGCCAGGTCCACAGCCGACGGTACGTGGTCTTGGGCCACTTCCGCCCGTCAGGGTAGAGGTCCTGGAGCGGATTCTGGCGCATGTAGTTGCTCTCGGCGACGTCACCCCCGAAGCCGTTGCCCACGAAGATCGGGTGCTCGCCCTGCGCGCCGCGCGCGATGAAGCCGCTGCGGGCGACCACGATCGCGTTGCGGTGCACGTAGTTGACGTGGGAGTCCATCGAGTTCTCGAGCGCGACCTCCCAGTTGCATCGCCAGTCGACCTGGCCGATGAGAATGAGGGTCTCGTCGTCGAAGAACTCCTCGGGCACGTCCTCCTCGATGGCCGCGGGCGGGTCCTCGCCGATCCACACGAAGACGAGGCCCTTGAGCGTGCGCGTCGGGTAGGCTCTGGCCTCGGTGCCGGCCTTGCCGCAAACTCCCGAGTTCGGGCCCTCCGAGAGCACCATGACGTTCTTGCCCGACTCGTCGTACACCCAGCCGTGATACGGGCAGGCCACCGTCCCGCGGTAGTGGCAGTCGCCCTCGCTGAGACGCGCGCCGCGATGCGGGCAGACGTCCTGGATGGCCACCACGTCGCCGGCGGCGCCCCGGAAGAGACACAGCTCCTCGCCCAGGAGGGAGACCTTGACCGGCTTGCGCGGGCCGACCGTGCGGTCCTCGATGGCCGGGTACCAGTAGTTGCGCAGCCCCAGCTTCGGGATCAGGTGGCGGATGTCGCCGCTGAGCTTCGGGACGCTGCCGCTCGAGGGCGCGTCGGCGACGTGCAGGCGTGACGTCGATTGGGGGGTAGGTGTCGGCACGGCGGTCTTCTCCTCCGCCTCAGGGCATGAACGTGGCGAAGCACTTGTTCGAGTTGAACGACCAGGTCTCGATGAAGTCGCACTGGTCCGGCTTGCGCCCGAGGGCCTCCATGGCGCCGGCCAGCATGTACCAGTTGAGCATCTCCTGCTGGCCCGACGTCTCGATGGCCTCGAGGGGAGTCTTGCGCCACGTTTCATAGTCGCCGACGCGCAGCGCCTCGTACAGTCGCCGATCCGATTCGATGTCGGGGTAGAGCTGGTGGTTCTTGTCGGTGAGGAAGGCGTGCGACCAGCTCGAGGAGGCGATCAGGGCGGTGCGCCAGGGGCTGTCGCGCATGACCCGCGCGGTGGCGGCGCCGACCTCCATGCATCGCCGGGGCGACGGGGACGGCGGATCGAGATCCGCCTCCGGGACCGGGTTGGCGAGGCTGGCGCGGCCGCCGCGCTGTGCGATCACCCGGCGCCCGTAGCAGTTGACCTGGAACGCGATGACCGGGTACGGGAAGCCCACCCGATCGTAGTCGAGGAACATGATCGTGTTGAGGAACGCGTGGGCGAGTCCCGGGTAGTGCAGGGGCTTGTAGGCGTACGCCATGTCGACGCCCTGCTCGAGCAGCCCGGTGGCGAGGTACTTGCCGGCCGCGCGGTGCCCGGTGACGCGAAACGTGGTGTCGGCGGGCTCGTTCCAGACGTTGGGCGCGACGCCGGAGCGCTGCCACGGCCGCGCCTCCACCTCGTCGTAGGCCAGCACGCAGAAGGGGGGGATCACGTCGGCGGTGAAGTTCTCGTGCTGGTCGTCACCCCAGATGATCACGACGTCCGGCCGGAAGTCGTCGAGGATGCGACGGGCCTGGCGGAAATGCTCGACCAGCGCGTCGCGGTGACCGGCCGCGCTCGCGGTGCCGCCGTCGCTCCCGTACTCCGCGCGCATCGGGGCCGGCCAGCTCGCGGGATCGCGGTGGCGCTCCGGGAGGCCGGGGTCCTGGAGGACGCGGCGGAGGATCGCGGCCATGTTCTGGTCCAGGCCGGTGAGCGGTGGGTAGTGCGTCATGCCCAGCCCGAGAATCTCGCCCATGCGTGGTCCTCCCGTCGGGGTGCAAACGATTGCGCAACCCTAGTCCCCGCGTCCCCGCCTTGTCAAGGCACGCGGGGACCGATCAGGTGAAGAACACGCGCTCCACCAGCCAGACGGTCCCGACCACGGCCACCGCCAGGGACGCGGCGCGCGCGGCGCGCGCCTCCCAGGGAGCTTCGCGTACCCAGAGGGCGATGGGAATCGTCAGCGCGATCACCAGCGCCTGGCCGGTCTCGACCCCCAGGTTGAAGCCGAGCAGCGCCCGGGCGAGGGGCCAGGGGGGCAGCGAGAGCGGCTGGAGCACCTCCGCGAACCCGAATCCGTGGATGAGGCCGAACGCGAAGCTGACGATCCAGCGCCGCGACACGCCATCACCGCGCACGACGTTCTCGATCGCCACCCACACGATAGACACGGCGATGAGGGGCTCGATCAATCGGGCCGACACGTGCGCGAGCCCGAGGACGGCGAGGGCGAGGGTCAGGCTGTGGGCGAGGGTGAAGGCGGTGACGATCTTCAGGAGCCCGAGCGCCCCGCCCCCGCCCAGGAGCAGCGCGGCCAGGAAGAGCAGGTGGTCGTAGCCGGTGAGGATGTGCTCGATGCCCAGCCGGAAGAACCCGAGCCGGCCCGAGGGTGCCGTTCCGGCCAGCGGCACCACCGCCTCCCGGGCATCGGGCAGGAACGCGATCTCGCGGATGCCGCCGGGACCCTCGATCCGCGCGAGGGTCTGATGGTGGCTTCCGAACACGTCGGCCCAGTCGTCCCGGACGAGCAGCTGGTTGGCGTGGGGGCACTCGAGCGCCAGCTCGAGCGAAAGCCGCCCGTCGCCTACGCCCGAGCCCTGCACGACGGCGCGGCCCGGCCGGCACGCCTGATCGCCCGCGCGGATGGTCAGTCGCGCACGCAGGATGGCCACGACTTGCTCGGCGCTGGCGCGATCGCCCTGCGCGGCGGCGGCGAAGAGCCGCCTCGGCGGCTCCGGCAGCTCCGACGGCACGAGCAGCAGGCGATAGGTCAGCGTGCGGCCGTCCACGGTGATCGTGGCGAGCCCCGTGCTCGTGGTGTGGGCTCGGGCCGGCCCCGCCCCGTGTGCCGCGGCCAGCGCGGCGACCAGGACCAGGGCCCCGTGTCGGAACATTCGTCTCACGGCTGGGCGTCCCACGGCTGGGCGCGTCACGGCTGGCCGATCGCGATCTCCCACGGCCGGCCGACGAAGCGCGGTAGCAGGACGACTCCGTCCCGTCCGGCCACCCGCGCGTACTGGGCGAGGCCCTGCGGATTTACGGCGCCGAACTCGACGCGGAAGGACGTGCCGTCGGCGGCCTGCACGACGACCACATAGCGAGGTGGGGCGAGGCCATACTCGGTCATCGGGATCCCGTCCACCTCAGCCCGGTCCAGAACCCGCTGGGGCGCGGAAGCATGCAGCAGGCGCAGGCCGTCATCCAGGGCCTGGGCGGCGCCGGCCGGTGCCGGCGCGGTTCCGCCCACCTTCCATTCCCCTCCGGGGTCCCGGTGAAAGCGCCACCGCCGCTCGGCCTGGCGCACATCGACGGCCGTCACTCGCGTGGGTTCGATGGCCAGCATGACGCCCGCGGCCTCGAAGCGAGCGAGCCCGGCCGGATCGGGGCGCTGCCCGGACAGCGCCAGGACCGTGAGCGTGACGGCGGCGACGGCGGCGACGGCGATCCAGACGACTCGGCTCACCGGCGGCGACGCCACCACACCGCTCCGCCCAGCATCGCCGCGAGCCCCGGAATCACCAGCACGGTGAAGGCGAAGATCCCACGCACCTGCCGGTTGGTCAGCACCACCTGGGGCAGGACCTCGACGGGTGGGCGCATGGTGGGGGCGCGCTCCTCGCGCAGGAGCCACGCCAGCGCGCTCAGCGCGAGGTCGCCGTTGGACATGTACGGGAAGAAGGAGTTGCTCGCGAAGTCTCCGTCGCCCATGACGACGAGGCGAAAGGGCGCGCTCGCGCCGCTGTCCGGCCACCGACCCTCGGCGGCCACCGCGAGGGCCTGTGGCCCGCGCGGGTGGCGTCCGTCGGCGTCGCTCCGTCCCGGCCGCAGCACCGAGCTCTCGGTGCTGCTGTGGAAGAGCGGCGTCATCGTGACGCCGCTCGGGGGCGCGGAGACGATGAGCGGCCGCACGCCGGGATAGAAGGACAGGGCCAGGCCGCGCGTCACTGGATGCGGCGCGTAGCGCGTGATCGCGACCATCTGCGGATCCGTGAAATAGTGGTCGAGGGGATCGGTCACCACGCCATCGCCGAGCTGGACGCCGATCTTGCCGAGCACGGCGGCCATCGTCGGATCGGTCGGGAAGTCGACGTCGTACAGGAGCAGAGCGGCCCCGCCCCGCGCCAGGTAGTCCTCGAGCGCGCGGCTCTCGGGCGGGGCGTAGCGGGTGCGCGGATTGATCTCCACGAGGGCCGCGCAGCGCTCCGGGACGCGGCCCTCGAGCGCGAGGATGACCTTGCGTGTTGTGAAGCCGAGGCTCTCGAGGGCCCGCCGCAGCCGGCCCACCCCGTGCTGCTCCATGAGCACCACGCCCATGCCCTCCGCGCCGTGACTGTGGGAGTGCACGCCCTCGAAGTGCGTGTGGTACTCCATGTTGTCGATGTCGTACTCGCCGTGCCCGGTCGCGAAGCACACCGTCTTCTCGGCCGCGCGGGTCAGCCGCAGGAGGCCAAGCGCGATGTCACGGTCCTCGGTGCTCACGACCTGCACGCGGCGGCCGCCGCTCTCGAGCACGGCGACGTTGTAGACGCGCACCCCGTACTGGCTGGCCAGGCCCGGGTACTGGTCCGGGTCGACGGTACGCACGTGGAGCTTCGGGTTCCGGCGGCTCATGATCTCGATCATGCGCTTGGCGGCCCGGCCGGCGGGGTTCTGCTTCTGGTAGAAATAGGTCAGCTCGACATCCTCGGCGAGCGCGTCGATGACGCGCCGGGTCTCCGGTGCCGGCGTGAATGCGTGCGAGCGGGTGATGTCGAAATGGGTGTCGTGGCGATAGAGCGCGATGTTGGACAGGAGGGTGACCGCGGCCGCCGCGGCCACCACCGTCACCCGGGCCACCACCCGCCGCCACCCGGCCCGTGCCGAGGGTAGACGCGTGCCCGCCGCGAAGAGCGCGAGCAGCGCCGCGACCACGAGCCCGAACCAGAGGATGCCGGCCGCCGGCCCGCTCACCGGTCCATCACCACTCGGGTTGTCAGGAAGAGGGCGAGGAGCGAGAGCGTGAGGTAGTAGCCCGCGTCCGAGAGGAACAGCGAGCCATTCACGAAGGTCGTGAAGTGCCCGATCAGCGACAGATTGATGGCGACCACGTCGAGCGGTGCGGGGAGCATGTAGGACGCGGAGTCGGCGAACCACAGCATGAGACCGAGGCCGAGCGCGCAGGTGGCGGCCACCACCTGGTTCTCGGTGAGGCTCGAGGCGAGGATGCCGATCGCCACCAGCAGGCTGCCCAGGAGCAACAGCGCGAGATACCCCCCGTAGATCGGCGCCCAGTCGGGCTCGCCGTACCGGCCGAGGATTACCGCGTAGGCGCCCGAGCCGGCGAGGAGACCGGCCACCAGCGTGAGCTGGGCGAGGAACTTGGCGAGGACGATCCACACCTCCCGCACCGGCGAGGTCAGCAGAAGCTCGAGGGTGTCGGCCTTCCGCTCCTCCGCGAAGGTCCGCATGGTGATGACGGGTGCGAGGAGGATCAGCAGGACGTACATCTGGTGGAAGATGTACGTGAGGTTGGCCACCTTCGTGAAGAACAGGGTCAGGCTGAAGGTGTAGCCGGTCACGAGCAGGAATACGGTGGCGACCGCGTAGGCGATGGGCGACGTGAAGGTCGCGTGCAGCTCCTTGCGCAGCAGGATGCCGAGCGCGCTCATGTGAGCGACAGGAAGAGCTCTTCCAGGTTGGGCGTGTCCGCCATCGAGCGCACGGCCAGGAGCCGACCCCGCAGGAGGATGGCGACCCGGTCGGCGACCTTCTCGACCTCGCTCAGGATGTGCGAGCTCATGATGATCGTCCGCTCGCCCGCGAGCTCGCGGATGAGGCTGCGGGTCTCGATGATCTGCCGGGGGTCGAGCCCGTTGGTGGGCTCGTCGAGCACGAGGATCTCGGGACCGTGCACGAGCCCCTGCGCGATGGCCACGCGCTGGCGGTAGCCGCGCGAGAGGGTGCGGATCGGGGCCGAGGCCACGTCGCCGAGCCGGACACGCTCGACGATCTGGTCGAGCGCGGCGGTGGCCGCCGTGCGCGGCAGCCCGCGGAGCCGGGCGATGAACCACAGGAACTCGCGGACCCGCATGTGGCCGTACAGCGGCAAGGACTCGGGGACGTAACCGATGCGACGGCGCGCCTCCATGGGCTGCCGCTCGGTGTCGAAGCCGGCCACCACGAGTCGGCCCGCGGTCGGCGTCAGGTAGCCGGTCAACATCCGCAGGAGCGTGGTCTTGCCCGAGCCGTTCGGACCCAGCAGCCCGAGCACCTCGCCGCGCTGGACCACCAGGGTCACGTCCGAGACCGCGGCCACGCGGCCGTAGCGCTTGCTGACGCCTTCGAGGGCGACGATCGCGTCGCTGGGGGGCTGAGGAGACTGAGTCATGAGAAGCAGCCGGCCCGGAGCGGGGTCACCGCTCCGGGCCGGCGTGGGCCTCGATATCCCTGGGTTCCGGTCTGGTCGCGGCCGGGCCTACTCGTAGTAGTCGGGCGCCTGCTTGGTGGCCTTGAAGACCTCCGGGTCGTGCCCGAAGAAAATGCTGGCCTTCTCGCCGTCGCGCACGAGCCGGATCTTCTGGTAGCTGTCGTAGGCCGCCATCGGGCTCCAGGTGCCGGGGATCGGCGCGATCAGGTTCTTCTCGAGGTTTTCCTTCAGGTACACCACGTCGCTGGTCAGGATCACGGTCCCGGTCTTGGGCAGCCGCACCACCGCGAACTGGCTGCCCGGGGTATGCCCGGGGGCGCGCCGGATCTCGAAGCTGCGGTCTCCGAAGAGGTCGAGGTCGCCCTCCAGCCGGATCACGTTCATCTTCTTCGTGTCGGCGAAGTCACCGGGGATGTAGTAGACCGAGAAGCCCGGGTCCGGCCACCACGCGGCCTTCATCTCGTCGTTCTGCACCACCAGCGTGCTGTTGGGGAACTGGGAGACGTTGCCGCCGTGGTCGAGGTGCATGTGGCCGACGACCACGTACTTGATGTCCGCGATCGTGAGCCCGATCTTGGCGAGCTGCGCCGGGATCGCGTCGTTCTGCGTCATCTTGAGGCCGAAGCCCTTGGCGAGGGGACCCCACCAGCCCTCGGCATTGGTGATGGTCTTGTCGTTGTTGCCGGTGTCGAAGATCACGTTGCCCTTCGGGTGCTTGAGCACATAGAAGGACACCGGAGCCCAGTCGATGTTGCCCTGGCCGCCGATCTGGAGGGCGGCCTTCGGGAAGCCGCCCAGCGAGCCCGAGGTGAAGACGTACAGGCGCATGCCTGCCGGACTCTGAGCGAGGACCGGCGTCGTCGCCAGCCCGAACAATAGCGTGAGGAGCAGGCTACCGATCACCCAGCGCTTCATGGGGACCTCCTCGTTGAGGGGAAACGCGCAAAACCTGCGGGGATTGTAGTGATCGGGGCGCGACGATGTCAAGGAGCCAATTCGCTACGGCCAGGCGCTCGATCTGCCACCAAGTGGTGGCGGTCGGAGTGCTGCCGGAGGAGGGCGGCCAGACGCCTCCGGATACCGGGGAGGCGAAACAGCATCGCAGCGCTCGTCTTCGCGGTATTGCGGATCACGGTGGACGGGTCGAAGTAGGCGGCCGCGCTCTCCGCCGACAGGACGAACGGCGGCTCGCCGTCACGGACGAGGATGTAGCTCATCACGAGCGCGCCCGCCCGGTGATTGCCTTCGATGAAGAGCTGGGGCTTGCTCAGGATGCGCACGTAGGCCCCGGCGGCCCGGCTCCAGGCCGACTCGTCGTCGTGCCGGGCGTGCCATTCCACCAGGTCCCGCACTCCACCCTGCCGCTCCTCGTAGAAGCGGCGCTCGGTGGCATCGAGGTGACCGGCGTAAGCCTGACGCCGGGCCGGGTTTCCTCCGCACAGGACGAGGGCATTCAGCTCGAGCAGATACTTGGAGCTGCCGAGCGCGAACAGGTCGATCCCGTCGGCCACCAGGGTGTCCACGAACGCGTAGCCGGCCATCAGGTTGTCGATGACCGCGTCGTCCAGCAGGTCGCGGTGCGCGCTCAGCCGCTGGTTGATGCGGTTGAATTCCCGCTGGACGCGTCGCAGGGACGCCTCGACCGCGTGGAGATTCACCCGCGCGGTGCTGGTGACGCGCGACGGGGTCAGTTGATGCGGTCCAGGGCGGCCAGGGACAGCGACGTCACTTCCGCCGGCAAGGGGATGTAGCCGAGCTCACGGCTGTAGCTCTGTCCGGTGGTGAGGCCCCAGGTCAGGAACTTCTTCAGGGCGGCGGTCTTGGCCGGGTTCGGGTAGCGGTCGTAGAGCAGGAGCCAGCTGAAGGTCACGATCGGGTAGGACTCCTCGCCCTCGGGATCGGGGAGGAAGAGGCGCAGGTTGCTCGGCATCTGCTTGACGTTGGCGGCGAGCGCCGCCTGCCCGCTCTGCTCGCCCGGTGCGATGTATTGGCCGGCCTTGTTCTGGACTCGGGCCATCGACAGCCCGAGCCGCTTGGCGAAGTGATACTCCACGTAGCCGATCGAGCCGTCGCTGACCTTGATGCGCCCGGCCACTCCCTCGTTGCCCCGGGCCAGCATGGCGCCGTGCCAGTCGACGACGTTTCCGACCCCGGGCCCCTGGTCGCGCCAGACGGGGCTGACCGCGCTCAGGTGATTGGTGAGGGCGAAGGTCGTACCACTGCCGTCCTGACGCGCCACGATGACGATGCTGCGGTGAGGCAGGTTGAGGCTCGGGTTGTGGGCGCGGATGCGCGGATCGTCCCAGGTCCGGATGCGACCGGCGAAGATGTCCACGTAGACGTCGCGCCCGAGCCGCAGCGGACCCCCGAGCCCGGGAATGTTGTAGGCGAGCACCACGATGCCGGCGGTGGCCGGCACCAGCCGGGCGCCCGCCTTCACGCGGGCCATCTGCTCGTCGCTGAGGGCGGCGTCGCTGGCCCCGAAGTCCACGGCGTCGTTCAGGAAGCGCCGCTGGCCCTCGCCGCTGCCGACCACGTCGTAGGTGATCGCGACCTCCGGATGTTCCTTCAGGTAGGCCTGGATCCACTTCTCGTAGAGCGGGGCCGGGAAGGTCGCGCCGGCGCCCCGGAGGACGACCTTGCCCTCCTGGGCGGAGCCGAGGCCCCCCGCGCTCGCGAGCACGATCGCCGCGAGGCCGACGGCCAGACCGAGTCCAGCGCGCAGCCGGCGCATGGCGTCAGCTGAACTGGCCGGTGACGTATTCCTTGGTGAGCTGCTCCCGCGGGCTCTCGAAGACCTGCTTGGTGGGCCCCGACTCCACCAGGTAGCCGGTCCGGTTGCCCTTGGAGATGTCCACCGAGAAGAAGGCGGTCACGTCGGCCACCCGCTGTGCCTGCTGCATGTTGTGGGTCACGATCGCGATCGTGTAGTTCTGCTTGAGCTGGATCATCAGCTCCTCGATCCGCCGGGTCGCGATCGGATCGAGCGCGGAGCAGGGCTCGTCCATCAAGAGCACCGAGGGCTCGGTGGCGACGGCCCGCGCGATGCAGAGCCGCTGCTGCTGCCCGCCGGAGAGCGAGAGGCCGCTGTTCTTGAGCTTGTCCTTGACCTCGTCCCACAGGGCGGCCTTCCGGAGCGCCTGCTCCACCCGCTCGGCCACCGCGCCCTTGAAGCGGTTCAGCCGGAGGCCGAAGGCCACGTTGTCGAAGATGCTCATCGAGAACGGGTTGGGCTGCTGGAAGACCATGCCGATGTAGCGCCGCACCGCGACCGGGTCCACGCTCCGCCCGTAGACGTCCTGGCCCTGGAAGTGGACGCGGCCCTCCAGCCGGAATCCCCGGATCAGGTCGTTCATGCGGTTGAGGGAGCGCAGGACCGTGCTCTTGCCGCAGCCGGAGGGACCGATGAAGCCGGTGATCTTGCCCTTCTCGATCTGCACGTGGCTGTCCCGGACCGCGAGGAAGCTGCCGTAGTAGATCTGGTCGAGCTTGCAGTCGATCACGACACCGTTCGACCTCGACTCGCCCGTTGCCGTCACGCCCTGCGTACCCACCTTCGTGGCCGTCGGAGTCATGGACCTATCCCCCTGCCTTCACGCCCGGCGCTGACCGACCAGGCGGCTGACGACGTTGATGACCAGGACCATCACGACGAGGACCAGCGAGGCGGCCCACGCCAGCTCGATCTGGTTCTCGAACGGCATGCCCGAGAAGTTGTAGATGAGCACCGCGAGGGTGGCGGTGGGCTGCATGAGCCGGGGCTGGCCGCCCTCGAAGAGCCAGTAGCCGCTGAAGAGCGCGGTGAACAGCAGCGGCGCCGTCTCGCCGGCGGCCCGCGCCACCGCCAGCATGACCCCGGTCAAGATCCCCGGCATGCCGGTCGGGAGCAGCACCTTCCAGACGACCTGGCTGCGAGTGCAGCCCATGCCGTAGGCCGCGTCGCGGGTGATCTTCGGGACCGCCTTGATGGCCTCCTCGGCGGTGAGCACCACCGTCGGCAGCATCAGGACCGCGAGGGCGATGCCGCCGGCGGGGGCCGAGTAGGTGCCGGTCAGGAGCACCACCACCGCATAGGCGAAGACGCCCGCGAGGATGGACGGCATCCCGGTGAGCGTCTTGGTGGCGAAGCGGGCGGCCTGGGCGAGCCGGCCGTCCGGTCCCAGCTCGGCCAGGAAGACGGCGGCGAGCACCCCGATCGGAATGCTGATGAGCGCGGCGATGCCGACCACCACCACCGTGCCCACGAGCGCGTTGCCGAAGCCGCCGCCCATCTCGAACCCGGCGGGCGGGAGCTCGACGAAGATCTCCCAGCTCAGGCGTGAGCCTCCGCGCACGATCAGCATGTATAGCACCGACACCAGCGGGATCCCCGCGATGATCGCCGCGACCCACGCGCCGATCGTGAGCAAGAGGTTCCGGAGCGCCCGCCGCTCGAACGGAGAGCGCTGAAGGCTCGTGCTCGGCACTCCGGCCGGCACCATCACCGCCGCGTCGTCGCTCACCGCCGGACCCCGGCGCGTCTCGCGGAGATGGTCATGATGGCCTCTCCGATCAGGTTGACCACCAGCGTGATGGCGAGTAGGACCAGCGCGGCGTACATGAGCACCTGCACTTCGCGTGGTCCCGCCTCCGGGAAGTTCAGGGCGAGGAGGGCGGCCAGGGTGTTGGCGGGCGAGAAGATGGAGAGGCTGATCTGGTTCGAGTTGCCGATCAGCATGGCCAGCGCCATGGTCTCCCCCAGCGCGCGTCCGAAGCCCAGCACCATGGCGCCGAAGATCCCGGTGGATGCGGCCGGGAGCATCACCTTCAGGATCGCCTCCCAGCGGGTGGCGCCCATCCCGTAGGCGGCTTCCTTCACCTTGTACGGGACCAGGCGAAGGGCGTCCTGGGAGACCGCCGCCACGGTGGGGAGGACCATGATCGCGAGCACGACCGCGGCGGGCGCGAGACCGGGGCCGCTCAGCGTGCTTCCGAAGAAGGGGATCCACCCGAGGTGGTCGAAGAGCCAGTTGGCGGCGGGGCGCATCGCGGGCACGACCACGAACAGGCCCCACAGGCCGTAGACCACGCTCGGGATGGCGGCCAGGAGCTCGACGGTGGTGCGGAAGACCTGCGCCAGCCGGGGCGGGAGAAAGTCCTGGGTGAGGAAGATCGCCATGACCACGCCGAAGAACCCCCCGATCATCAGGGCGAGCGCGGAGCTGTAGAGCGTGCCCCAGATCTGGGGCAGAACCCCGAACTGCTGCTTGCCGACGTCCCACGTGGTGGACGTGAGAAAGCCCAGGCCATGCGCCCGCATGGCCACCCAGGCCTTGCCGCCGATCGACCAGAGGATGAAGACGAGAAGGAGCAGGATCAGCCACACCGACGCCTGAGCCAGCCCCCGGAACCCGCGGTCGGCGATGTCGTCCCAGCTCGTGGGGGGAGCGGAGACCGATCCGGGCCGGGCAGTCTGCTCGACCTCGAATGCCTTCACTGGATGCTCGACGCCGACTTTCGCACCACGCTCACCACGTTCTCCGGCAGCGGGATGTAGCCCATCTGGTGGCTCATCTTCTGGCCGTCGCTCAGACAGAACTCCACGAGCTGGCGCAGCGCCGCCGCCTTCCTGGGGTCCTTGTTCTCCTTGTAGAAGAGCATCCAGGTGTAGGTCGCGATCGGGTAGGCCTTCGGGCCCTCCGGGTCCGCGATCCAGGCCCGGAGGTTGGCGGGAAGCTGCACGCTTGCGAGCGCGGCGGGCCCGCCGTCTCCGCCCGGGGCCACGAACTGGCCCGCCTTGTTCTGCAGCTGGGCCATCTCGACCTTGGCGAACTTGGCGAAGGCGTACTCGATGTACCCGATGGAGCCCGGGGTCTGCTTGATGGTGGCGGTGACGCCGTCGTTCTTCGGCGACGCCACGAACTTGTCGCTCTTCGGCCAGTTCACGGTGGTGCCGGCCCCGTGGGCCTTCTTCCACTCCTCGCTGATCGCGCTCAGGTGGGTCGTGAACACGAAGGTCGTCCCGCTCGAGTCGGCGCGGCGCACGACCGTGATGTCCTGATCGGGCAGGTTCACGCCCGGGTTCGCCGCCTTGATCTTGGGGTCGCTCCACTTGGTGATCTTCCCGAGGAAGATGCCCGCGTAGACGTCGCGGGGCAGCTTCAGGTCTTTCGGGCTGCCCGGCAGGTTGTAGCTGATCACGATCTCGCCGGCGGTCATCGGCAGCATCTGCACGCCGCCCGGGACCTTGGCGATGTCCTCGTCGGTCATCGCCGCGTCGCTCGCCGCGAAATCCACCGTGTGGTTGATGAAGTCCTGGATCCCGGCGCCGCTGCCCTTGCCCTGGTAGTCGACGGTCACGCCCTTGCTCTTGCTGCTGAAGGACTTGAACCACGCCGAGTAGACCGGGAAGGGGAACGTCGCCCCCGACCCGGTGAGCCGCACGCTGTCCTGGGCTGGGATCGGGCCCGTCGATGCGAGCACGAGTCCGATGACAAGAATCGAGAGGATCGAGAAGCGTCTCACGGCGTGTGCCTCCCTTTGAGGGCGCGCCCGGCCCCGAGCGGCGCGCCTACAGCGTGCATGTGTGTTGACGGGGTTGTCTCCCAGCGGCGGCGAGCCTACCACCACCGGACATTACGGGACCATTACATGATGGTGTAGGGACGGCGACGGCGCATTCGTCACCATCTCGTGATGAAGGGCCGTCTGCGCCCATGCTAGCGTCGCCGCCGTGATCCGCTCCGTGACCTCGCCAGGGAGGCGCCCATGACGCCCAGGACCGATCGATCTCTCCGGGCCGCCAGCGCGGCGCCGCTCCAGAGCCTGCCTTACGACAACCTCGGCCGCGACGCGGAGTCGCTCAAGCGGGGCATACTCGGCCATCTCGAGTACACGCTCGCCGAGCTGCCCAAGCAGGTGGACAGCGAGTGGGAGCCCTACGTTGCCCTGGCCCTGGCCGTGCGGGATCGCATGGTCGAGCGATGGGTGCGTACGCAGGACACCTACTATCGACGGGACGCGAAGCGGGTCTACTACCTCTCGCTCGAATACCTCATGGGGCGCACGCTCGGGAACAGCCTGATCAACCTGGGGATGATGGACGAGTGCGTCCAGGCCCTGCACGACCTGGGTTACCGCCTGGAGGACGTCCGCGAGGCGGAGTGGGACGCCGGCCTCGGCAACGGCGGGCTCGGCCGGCTGGCCGCGTGCTTCCTCGACTCGCTGGCCACGCTGGGCTACCCGTCCTACGGGTACGGCCTTCGCTACGACTACGGCATCTTCCATCAGCGCATCGTCAACGGGGCGCAGGTCGAGGTACCCGACGGCTGGCTTCGCTACGGGAATCCGTGGGAGATTCCGCGCCCGGGCGACCGGTTCCGGGTGCAGTTCTTCGGACGGGTCCAGTCGGGCGCGGACGGGCAGGGCCGCCTCGTGAAGGAGTGGGTCGACACCCACGACGTGCTGGCGACGCCCTACGATACCCCGGTGCCGGGCTACGGCACACAGACCGTGAACACGCTGCGCCTGTGGGCCGCGCGGGCGGTCCAGGAGTTCGATCTCCGCGAGTTCAACGAGGGCGACTACATCGGCGCGATCGAGGCTCGCGCCCGATCGGAGAACATCTGCCGGGTGCTGTATCCGAGCGATTCGGTGGACGCCGGCCAGGAGCTGCGGCTGGCCCAGGAGTACTTCTTCGTGTCGGCCACGCTCCAGGACATCATCCGGCGCTACAAGAAGCGCTACCGGATGTTCGACGAGCCGCAGGGGTTCCGCGTGTTCGATCACTTCGCCGACAAGGTGGCGATCCAGCTCAACGACACGCATCCCGCGCTCGCCGTGCCGGAGCTGATGCGGATCCTGGTGGACCTGGAGGGGCTCGGCTGGGACGAGGCCTGGGAGATCACGCGGGCGACCTTCGGCTACACCAACCACACGGTCCTCCCGGAAGCGCTGGAGCGGTGGCCAGTGAGCCGGGTCGGCGCGATGCTGCCTCGACATCTGGAGATCGTCTACGAGATCAACCGACGCTTCCTGGACGAGATGGGGCGCCGCTTCGGACCCGACGACGCCCGCGCCCGTCGCATGTCGATCATCGACGAGGACGGCGAGCCGCACGTCCGTATGGCCACCCTCGCCATCGTCGGCAGCCACAGCGTCAACGGCGTGGCCGAGTTGCACACTGAGATCTTGAAGCGGGAGGTCTTTCGCGATTTCCACGAGATGTGGCCCGAGCGGTTCAACAACAAGACCAACGGCATCACCCCGCGGCGGTGGCTGCTCAAGAGCAACGAGCCGCTGGCCCGGCTGATCACTGAGGCCATCGGCCCGGGCTGGGTGACCGATCTCGAGGAGTTGCGTCGGCTCGCGCCCCTGGCGAAGGACTCCGCCCTGGCCGCGGCCTGGCGGAAGGCCAAGCGGGAGAACAAGCTCCGGCTCGCCGAGACCATCGGGCGCCAGTACGAGCGGCGCGGCACCCCACTCACCGTGAACCCCGACTCGCTCTTCGACGTCCAGGTCAAGCGCATCCACGAGTACAAGCGGCAGCTCCTGAACGTCCTCCACGTGATCACCCTCTACAACCGGATCCGGGACGGACACGACGCAGACGTCCTCCCGCGCACCGTCATCTTCGGCGGCAAGGCGGCTCCGAGTTACACCATGGCCAAGCTGATCATCCGCCTCATCAACGCGGTGGCCGACACCGTGAACGCCGATCCGGCGGCGCGTGACCGCCTTGCGGTCGCGTTCGTGGCCGACTATCGGGTCTCGCTCGCCGAGCAGATCATCCCCGGCGCGGAGCTCTCCGAGCAGATCTCGCTGGCCGGCACCGAGGCCTCCGGGACCGGCAACATGAAGCTCGGCCTGAACGGCGCCCTCACCATCGGAACCCTCGACGGCGCCAACATCGAGATCCGGGACGAGGTGGGCGACGACAACATCTTCATCTTCGGTCTCACCGCGGCCGAGGTCGAGGCCCGGCGGCCGCACTACGCCCCCTGGGATGTCTACCGGAGCGACCCCGAGCTGGCCCGCGTGGTGGACATGATCGGGGCGGGCGCGTTCAGCCCCGGCGAGCCGGATCTCTTCCGTCCGATTGTCGACTCGCTCCTGGCCGGGGGCGACCGATTCTTCCTGCTGGCCGACTATGCCTCCTACGTGGCCGGACAGGAGCGAGTCGCGCAGACCTATCGCGACGAATCCGAGTGGACGCGGCGGTCCATCCTGAACGTCGCCCGCATGGGAAAGTTCTCGAGCGACCGGACCATCCGGCAGTACGCCGAGGAGATCTGGCGTGCCGCCCCGGTGAGGGTCGAGTGAGCACGGCCTACGACTTCGACCTGGTCTGCATCGGCAGCGGGCCGGCCGGGCAGCGCGCGGCCGTGCAGGCGGCCAAGCTCCGACGGCGGGCGGCGGTGGTCGAGAGGCGGCGCTGTGTGGGCGGGGTGTGCATCGACACCGGCACCATCCCGAGCAAGACTCTGCGGGAGGCGGTTGTGACCTTCTCCGGCCTGGCCGGGAAGGGAGATCGCTTGCCGTGGGCCCGCGTCGACGGGCGTCCCTCCTGTCAGCAGCTCTTCGCGGGGGTGGACAGCGTGATCGCCCGCGAGGTCGAGGTGATCGAGAGCCAGCTCCGGCGGAACGACGTGAGCGTGCTGTTCGGCTCGGCGTCGTTCGCGGATCCCCACACCCTGCTGATCGAGGCCGACGGCACCCGGCGGCAGGTCACCGCCGAGCACGTCCTGATCGCGGTCGGCACGCAGCCCGCCCCGTCGCCCGGCGTCAAGCGCGACGGCGAGGTCGTCCTCGACACCGACGACATGGTCCGCCTGAAGCAGCTCCCCCGCACGATGTCGGTGGTCGGAGCCGGAGTCATCGGGGTCGAGTACACCTCCATCCTGGCCGCCCTCGGGGTGGCGGTGACGCTGGTGGAGCGACGGGACCGGCCGCTCGAGTTCCTCGACCGCGAGATCGTCGACGAGCTGCTCCACCAGATGCGCGCCCGGAACGTCACGCTCCGGCTCGGGGAAGCGGTGGCCTCGATCGACCTCGCGGAGGGCCCGCCGAGGAAGGCGGTGCTCACGCTCGAGTCCGGCAAGCGCATCGTCACCGACTCGGTCCTCTTCTCGGCCGGCCGTGTCGCGGCCACCGAGGCTCTCGACCTGGCCGCGGCGGGACTCGACTGCGACGAGCGGGGCCGGCTCCGGGTGGACGCGCACTATCGCACCGCGGTGCCCCACATCTTCGCGGCGGGGGACGTGATCGGCTATCCAAGCCTGGCCGCCACCTCGTCCGAGCAGGGCCGCCTGGCCGCCTGCGCCGCGTTCGGCGTCGAGGCCGGCTCGATGGCGGCGCATTTCCCCATCGGCATCTACGCGATCCCCGAGATCTCGATGGTGGGCCCCCCCGAGCACGAGCTCACGAAGCAGAAGGTTCCCTACGAGACGGGTGTCGCCCGCTACCGCGAGATCGCGCGCGGGCAGATCCTCGGGGACCACACCGGCATGTTCAAGATGCTGTTCCACCGGGAGGACCACCGGCTGCTCGCGGTGCACTGCATCGGGACGGGCGCCACCGAGCTGGTACACATCGGGCAGGCCGTGCTCGGCCTGGGAGGCGGGCTCGACTACTTCCTCCGGACCGTCTTCAACTACCCGACCCTGGCCGAGTGCTACAAGGTCGCGGCCCTGGACGCCTCGAACAAGCTCCGGTTCTGACCCGGTGCCTCACTGCCCGCCCGTCACATCGATGGTCACGCCGGTGACGAAGTCGGCGTCGGACGAGGCCAGGAAACAGATCACCCGGGCCTGGTCCTCCGGCGTGGCCACCCGCCCGAGTGGCGTGCGCTTGATCTCCGCGGCCTGACCTTCCGCGGAGCGGCGCTCCCAGTGCGGCCGGATGCGCTCGGAGAGCGTGAGGCTGGGGGCGATCGCGTTGACGGTGACGCCGTGGGGCCCCAGCTCGAAGGCCAGCTTGCGGGTGAGCGCGATGATGCCGCCCTTGGCGGTGGCGTAAGCGCTCGAGCTCGACCGGCTGAGCCCGCGCCCGGCGATCGACGACAGGTTGACGATCTTGCCGCCCTGCTGGCGCTTCATCACCGGGATCACCGCGTGGCAGAACAGGAACGTCCCGGTGAGGTTGAAGTGGAGCAGCTTCTGCCACTCCTCGAGCGTGAGCTCGTCGAGGAGGGCGGCGGGCCGGGCGACCACGGTGCTGCCGCCGACCGCGTTCACCAGGATATCGATGCGCCCGTAGGCGTCCACCGCACGGCGGACCACGCCGTCAACCGACTGGGCGTCGAGGGCGTCGGCGCGCAGCGGCAGCGCGCGCCCGCCTGCCGCGCCCACGTCGGCGGTCAGCCGGTCCAGCACGGCCTGCTCCACGTCCACCGCCACCACCGTGCCACCCTCGCGCGCGATGATCATCGCGGTCGCGCGCCCGATGCCGGCGCCCGCGGCCGAGATCAGTGCCACCTTGCCCTGGAATCGCATCGGGTCGTCCTCCCGGCCGGGATGATACCTCAGCGCGTAGAATGGGGCCCGTGACCTACGACTGCGTCTTCTGCGGCGAGGAGAACGACGTCTTCGTGGACGTGAGCGGTGGCCGGCACCAGACCTTCACCGAGGACTGCACGGTGTGCTGCCGCCCGAACCTCATCACGCTCGAGATCGACGACGACGGCGACGCGGTGATCGATGTCGTGCAGGAGTACGAGGCCTAGCCCGCGGTGGCGACCCTGGTGATGTAGTCGACGAAGCGTGCGGTGGGGTCGAAGCCAAGCACCTCCGGCGCGCTGGCGACGAAGTTCGACGTGGCGTTGATGTCGTAGTAGTAGGTCTGCCCGTCGCGCCTGGCCACCAGGTACTCCACGCCGCCGATGTCGATCGACGCGGCCCGGGTGAGCCGGAGCACCGTGTCGATGGCCTCCGGGGGCGCGTCGAAGCGGGTGACGGTGAGGCCCGCCTTCGGCGCCACGGGGCACGCTGCGAGCGGGGTGGCCGCGGGGCCCGTCGCATCGGGCACCTGGCAGATGTCGGCCGGGCACAGGTTGAAGCCGGCCTCCGGGTCGCGCACGATCCGGATGGCGTAGAGGTACCTGCCGTCCATCACCTCCACCCGCACGATCGCGCCCTCGTCGGACTCGAGGTATTCCTGCACGAGCGCGGTCCCGTCCGGGCCGAGGTCGAGACCGGCCAGACCCGCTTCCAGCTGCTCGCGCGAGTCGAAGCGAACGATGCCGGCCCCTGAGCCGCCGACGTTCGGCTTGACCACGAGCGGGAAGGGGACCTGGTCGAGCGCCTTGAGGATCTGGTCGCGGTGGTTGACCACGATGGTGCGGGGGTGACGGGCGCCGACGCGCTCGAGCAGGTCCAGCTGTAGCGCCTTCGACTTCTCGCTGCGATACGCCGCAACCGGGTTGATGACCGGCACGCCCAGCGAGGCGTAGTGGCCGAGCAGCGCCTCGGCGTAGAAGAGCACACCGGCGTGCCCGCGCGTGGCCGACGACGGGCTCGTGCGGTTCACGATCACCGAGTAGCGGGACTTCCGATCCCGGGGGTCGTAGGCGTGATTGGAGTGGTCGATCTTCTCGTACGGCAGCCGCCGGGCTTCGAGCTCGGCGATGAGCCGGCTCGACCACTCCGGATGCTCATCCAGGATCGCAATGGGTGCCCGTAACGTCTTGGTCACATTGTCTCTCCGGAATACTACTAATTATCGACCGGTAAATGTGATAATGCGCCATCCGAACAGGCCTGTCAAGCGGGAGGCCCACCCGATCAGGGTAGCGGGATGCGTGTGGGCAGCCCGGTCTGGGCGGTGAGTCCGCCGTCGGCGACCAGAGCGGCGCCGGTGACGTAAGAGGCGAGGTCGGAGGCGAGGAAGAGCACGCAGGCGGCCATCTCGTCGGGCCGGCCCAGTCGGCGCATCGGGATCATCGCGGTGGTGGCGTCCCCGAAGCCGGGGATGGCGAGGGATGGCCGGAGCAGGGGCGTGTCGATCGCGCCCGGGCACACGCAGTTGACGCGGATGCCGCGGCCCGCGTACTCGATCGCGGTCACGCGCGTGAGGTTGATCACGCCGGCCTTGGCCGCGTTGTAGGCGCCGATGGCGAAGTCGGCGAAGAGGCCCGAGATCGACGCGGTGTTGACGATCGCGCCGCCCCCGCGGGCGAGCAGCTCGGGGATGGCCCGCTTCATGGCCCGGAACACCCCGGTGAGGCCCAGCTCGATGGTGTGGGTCCATACGGTCTCGTCGAGGTCGGCGGTGAAGGCGAGGCGGCTCCGGCCCGCGGGCAGGGCCGGCTGGCCGAAGGCGTTGTTGTGGAGGATGTCGAGGCCGCCGAAGGCACGGACCGCGCCGCCGATCATCGCTTCGACGCCGTCCCGGGTGGCCGCGTCGGCCGCAATCGCGATCGCGGTGCCGCCCTTCGCCGCGATCTCCGCGGCGACCGCCTCGGCCTTGGCCCGGTCGAGATCCGCGACCGCCACCCGCGCCCCGTGCTCGGCGAAGCCCACTGCGGTGGCCCGCCCGATGCCCGAGCCGGCGCCCGACACCAGCACCACCTTGTCGTCGAATCGCATGCGAGCCTCCGCGCTCAGAGCTCGAGGTCGCCCTTGGCGAGCTGCTGGAAGATGGTGCGCCGCAGGATCTCGTTGGTCCCGTCGGCGATGTTGATGATGCGCAGCGTGTTGTAGGCGTGTACCAGCCCGAGCTCGTTGGTGAGGCCCATGCCGCCGTGCGTCTGGATGGCCCGGTCGACCGCGCGGAGGCAGACCTCCACCGAGTAGGCCTTGGCCATCGAGAGCTCCTTGATCGCGCGCCCGCCGCGGTCGAGCAGCAGGGTGGCGTTGAGGCCCGCGAGGTGGGCCGCGTGCACCTCCATGGCCGACTCCGCGAGCGGGAAGGCGACGCCCTGGTGCTCGGCGATCGGCACGCCGAAGGCGACGCGCTGCCCGGCGTAGGCCACCGCCTTCTCGAGTGCCCAGCGCGCAAGGCCGACCGCCCGGGCCGAGTTGTAGACGCGGCCGAGCGAGACGCCGAGCAGCGCGATCCGGAAGCCCTCGTGCAGCGGGCCCACGAGCTGCCAGGGCTCCGCCCGGACCGCATCGAAGGTGGACTCGCCCTCGACCCCGCCGATGTCGCCCTGGAGGAGGGTGACGCGCTGGAGCGCGAAGCCCGGGGCCGTCGTGGGCACGAGGAACGCGCTGATGCCGCCGCGCTTGGCCGCGGCCCGCGCCGGATCGGTCACCGCGAAGACGATGATCCAGTCCGCGAAGGTGACGTTCGTCGTCCACATCTTCCGGCCGGTGATGCGCCAGCCGTCGCCGTCGGGCACCGCGCGGGTCTCGATCATGGTCGCGTCGGAGCCGGCGCCCGGCTCCGAGAGCCCGAAGCACATCGATTGCCGCCCCGAGACGAGGCCGGGCAGCGCACGCTCACGGGCCTCGGGCGTGAGCTGCTCGAGGACCACGCTCGGGCCGAAGGCCCAGTGGCTGAGCGCGAAGGTGCCGAGCCAGTGATGCGCTCCGCACAGCCGGTTGATGGCCTCCCAGGCCACGTAGTAGGCAAGGTAACCCTGGCCGAGCCCGCCCATCGAGGTGGGCACGCACAGGTTGAAGTAGCCCGCGCTCGCGGACGCGGCGCGGACCTCCTGGATGAGCTCGACCACCGCGGGCACGTACCGGCCGTCGGGACCGTAGCGTCGGCGCGGGTCCTCGAGGAGAGCCGTGTGCTTCTCGTGCCGCGTGACGACCTCGGCGCGGACGAAGCGCTCCAGGCCCGCGACGATCCGCGAGATGTCCTCGGGAATGTCGAAGCCGATCGCAGTCACGGCGGCAGGGTATCACGGACCGGCATCCACCCCGGCGCGCCGCGGCGAGCCTTCTCACCTCGTCCTCATCCGGCTCTCATCCAGCCCTGGTACGGTCGGTTCCGGGGAGGACCGGCGATGCAGAATGGTCGAGCGACCGGGTGGCCTCGTAGCGCGCGGGAGATCCTCGGCTGGATGATCTGGACGCGAGACGGCCAGATGCACGACGGGCAGATCGGGGCGGTCGAGGACGTGTACCTCGACGACCGTGCCTGGGCGATCCGCCATCTGGTGGTCGATGCCCGCCACCGGCTGAGTCGTCGGCGTGTCCTGCTGAGACCCGAGGCGATTGCGGCCGCGGACCCGACCCACCGCGTGCTGCGGACGGCCATGACCCGGCAGCAGGTGAGCCGGGGGCCGACCGTCGACGTGGCCCGGCCCGTCTCGCGTCAGCATGACCTCGAGCTGCAGCACTGTTACGGATTCCCCTCGTACGCGGTGTCCGTCGGAGCCATCGTGGTGCTGGCCCCGACGGTCCTGGATCCCGGCCGGCAGGCCGGAGGCGATCCGCATCTGCGGAGCGTGCGCGCGATCACCGGCTACCACGTGCATGGAGTCGACGGCGACATCGGGCGGGACACCGACTTCCTGCTCGCCCAGGGATCCTGGGCGATCAGCCACCTGGTCGTCTCGGTCGGCAGCTGGTGGCCGATCCGCAAGGTGCTGGTCCCGGTGGACTGGATCGCCGCGGTCAGCTGGGGCGCGCACGCGATCGAGGTCAGCCTGCCCGCCGAGGCGGTGCGCCTGGCCCCCGAGTTCGTCTCCGGGGCGGACGTGAGCCATGAATACTGGGAGCGCCTGGATCGGTACTACGGCCCCGCGCCCTTCCGGTCGACCGCCGGAGACCGGGGATGGCCCTCGTGAAGACGCGGTGAGCCGCGAGCGCTAGAGCCGTCGGGCCCCGACCCAGCGGGTCCGGAACCAGTCGTCCTCCAGCCTCGCGATCTTCACGCCACCCGGCGTCGTGGCGTGGATGAAGCGGCCGTCGCCCAGGTAGATGCCGTTGTGGCGGAGCCGGTCGAAGAACACAAGATCACCCGGCTGCAGCTCGTCGCGGGGGACCGGCGTGCCGTAGCGGTACTGCTGGGCCGCGTTGTGGGGAATCGAGACGCCGACCTGCGCGAACACATAGCTCACGAGCCCCGAGCAATCGAAGCCGGATGGGCTCGAGCCGGCCCACACGTAGGGCGCGCCGAGATACGTGGTCGCCTTGCGGGCCGCCACCGCGTTGCGCGACGGCGCGCCCGGCTCCTCGATGACCACCGGCGGCCGCGCCACCGGGCCGCCGCCATAGTCCTCGGGGGCCAGGACCACTTTCGCGCATCCTGCGGAGGCGATGAGTGCGGCCAGCCCTGCGCTCGCGACGGCCCGCCGGACGATCCCGGTCATGACGGATTCACGGTAGCACGGTCGGCACCAGAGCCGACAGGTCTGCTACCCTTGCCCCACCAGTTCCCCCAGGAGGCGGTATGCGATACCAGAAGCGGGCGATGATCGTGGCCGCGCAGCCGGAGGCAACCGAGGCGGGCGCCGAAATCCTGAGATCGGGGGGCAACGCGGTGGACGCCGCCATGGCCTGTGCGCTGGTGCAAGGCGTGGTCGATCCGCTGATGTGCGGCATCGCGGGCTTCGGCAGCTGCGGGATCGCGATGCGGGAGGGCTTTCACGGCTACATCGACTTCCACGCGCCGGCGCCCCTCGCGGTGCGGCCCGACATGTGGGCGGACCGGATCGAGTCCGAGGCCCGCGACGGCTACGGCTTCATCCTGCGCGGCCGGGTCAACGACATCGGCTACCAGTCCGTCTGCGTCCCCGCGAGCCTCCGGGCCTACCGCGACGCCCATCGCGAGCACGGCCGGCTGCCCTGGGAGCAGATCGTGGAGCCGGCCATCGCGTGGGCGGAGGGCGGCTGGACGGTGCGCCCGCACGTGGGGTCGTGGTGGGCGGAGGACGGGCAGATGGGCCGGGCGGCCAACCACGAGCGCCTCGCCTTCACCCCCGCTTCGCGGGCGCTCTACTGCCGGCCCGACGGCACGCCCAAGCGGGTCGGCGACCGGGTGGTGAATCGCGACCTCGGCCAGACCCTGCGCCTCATCGCCAAGCACGGCGACGCCGTGTTCTACGAGGGCGAGATCGCGGAGGCGATCGTGGAGGACATGCGCCGCCACGACGGCCTCATCGCGGCCGCGGACCTGCGCTCGTGGCGCACGATCCGCAACGCTCCGCTCTGGGGCGGCTATCGCGGCTACCGCGTCTCCAGCAACCGACCGCCCGGCGGCGGCGTCCTGCTGCTCGAGATGCTGAACATCCTCGAGCACTTCGACATGGGCAAGCTCGAGCACAACTCCGCCGAGTACATCCGGATCGTGGCGGAGGCCATGAAGCGCGCCACCATCGACAAGGACCGCCACGTCGGCGATCCGAAGTTCGTGGACGTGCCGGTGGAGCGGCTCACCAGCCGCGCGTACGCGACCGGGCTCGCCGACGAGATCCGCGCGCGGCGCAAGGCCGACGTGCCGCGCTTCAACGGAGGTGGCGGCCCGAGCCGCGACACCACCCACGTCTCGGTGCTCGACGCCGAGGGCAGCTGCGTGACCATGACCCACTCGCTCGGCATGCCCTCCGGCGTCATCACGAGCGGCCTCGGCTTCATGTACAACGGCTGCATGGGCGTCTTCGACCCGCGCCCCGGCCGCGCGGGCAGCCTCGCCCCCGGCAAGGCGCGCTTCAGCTCGGTGGTGCCGTCGATCGTGTTCGAGGGCGACCGGCCGCACATCGTGATCGGCGCGCCCGGCGCCACCCAGATCGCGATGGGCGTGCTGCAGGTGCTCCTCAACGCGATCGACTTCGACATGACCATGGTCGAGGCGGTGAGCGCGGCGCGCTTCTCGGCCACCAGCAATGCCATCGACGTGTCGAACCGGATCCCGCGCGGCGTGCAGCGGGAGCTGGAAGGGGAGGGCTACGAGGTGGTGCGGAGCCCCAACACCTACGGCTTCGCGGCGGTGCACGCCATCCGCGTGCATCCGGACGGCCTGGACGGCGGCGCCGATCCGGGCCACGACGGCATCGTGATGGCGGTGTAGGGCAGCCCGGGCGCGCCTCGTGAGGGCCGGCGACACGTCCCGCGTTTTCGGGGCGCCGGTGCCCCGGAAGGAGGACACGCGCCTCCTCACCGGAGGTGGGCGCTACGTGAGCGACCTCGACCTGCCCCGGATGCGGCACGTCGTGTTCGTGCGGAGCGCGCACGCGCACGCTCGAATCCTTCGCGTCGATACCGTCGCGGCGGCGGAATGCGCGGGCGTCGTGGCGGTGGTGACTGGGGCCGACAGGGACTTCGCGCGGCAACGGATTCGCGCGGAATCCGCGCTCCCGACCTACGTGCCGACCGAGCAGCCGATCCTCGCCTGGCCCGAGGTCCGGTTCGCGGGGGAGGCGGTCGCGGCGGTCGTGGCCGGAGATCGCTACGCGGCCGAGGACGCGGCGGCGCGGGTGGTGGTCGACTACGAGCCTCTGGCTGCGGCCGTCGACATCATGGGCGCGCGCCACGGGACTCCCCGCGTGCACGAGGCGGCGCCCGACAACGTGCTGCTGTCGCGCCGCTTCGACAATGGCGGCGTGGAGACTGCGCTCGCCGGTGCGGCGGTCGTGATCGAGCGGGCGTTCCGCACGAATCGCCAGGCCGCGGCACCTCTCGAGGGCCGGGGCGGGGTCGCGGAGTGGAATGCCGCCCTGGGCAAGCTCACGCTCTGGTCGGGCACACAGGTCCCGCACCTGGTACGCCACGCGCTCGCCGGGATCCTCGAGCTGCCGGAGAGCCGGATCCGCGTCGTGGCCCCCGACGTGGGAGGCGGCTTCGGCGTGAAGGCGGTCCTGTACCCGGAGGACGTGGCCCTCTGCCTGCTGGCCATGCGCCTCGGTCGCGCGGTCAAGTGGGTCGAGCAGCGGCGTGAAGGCTTCCTCGCCTCCGCTCATGCGCGAGATCACCACTACACGGTGCGGGCCGGCTTCGATCGCCAAGGCCACCTGCTCGCGATCGACGCGCGGATCGCGTGCAATGCCGGCGCGTACTCCGTCTATCCCTGGACCGCGGGTATCGAGGCCCTCATGGCCGGCGGGCTCCTCGCCGGTCCTTACAGGGTCCCCCACTACCGCTGCGAGGTGGCGGCCGTGGCTACCCACACCACGCCGGCCGGTCCCTACCGGGGCGTCGCGCGGCCCGCCACCACGTTCGTGATGGAGCGCGTGCTGGACCTCGGCGCGGCGGCGCTCGGGCTCGACCCCGTGGAGATCCGGCGCGTCAACCTCGTCGGGCCCGGCGATTTGCCCTACACGTCGGCCACGCGGCTCGTTCACGACAGCCCCACGTACCCGGTCTGCTTCGAGAAGGCCGTCGCGGCGATCGGCTACCAGGAGTTCCGCGCCGAGCAGGCGCGCCGGCGGCGAGAGGGCCGCTACGTGGGCATCGGCTTCGCGAACTACAACGAGCTGACCGGGCTCGGGCAGGCGGCGTCGGCGGGCCCGCGGATGCCGTTTCGAACCGGGCACGAGGGCGCCACGGTGCGGATGGATCCGTCGGGCGCGGTGACCCTGCTGGCGGGCGTGACGTCCCAGGGGCAGGGGCTCGAGACGACCATGGCCCAGATCGTCGCCTCGGAGCTCGGGGTGACGCTCCGGGCGGTGACCGTCGTCCTCGGCGACACCGACGCGACGCCGTTCGGGCTCGGAGCCTTCGCGTCGCGCCAGGCGGTGATCGGGGGCGGCGCCGCGATGCGCGCGGCCCGGACCCTTCGCGAGAAGATCGTGCTCATCGCGGCGCATCTCCTCGAAGCTGCGCGCGAGGACCTCGAGGTGGCCGACGGCCGGATCAGCGTCAAGGGCACCCCGGCCCGCGCGCTGCCGGTCGCGGAGGTCGCGCGCGTCGCGCATCTCGAGACGCATCGGCTGCCCGCCGAGGTCGAGCCGGGCCTCGAGGCGACACGGTTCTACGACCCGATCCGGGGAACCTTCGCGGCCGGCGCGCAGGCGGCCATCGTGGAGGTGGATCCTGCGACGGGCGCGCTCGCGATCCGGCGGTACGTGTGCGTGGAGGATACCGGGCGGGTGATCAACCCGCTCATCGTGGAAGGGCAGGTGCAGGGCGCGATCGCCCAGGGCGTCGGCGGGGCCCTCTCCGAGCACCTGATCTACGATCCGGCCGGGCAGCTTCTGACCGGCACTCTCATGGAGTACGCGATGCCCACCGCGGCCTCCACGCCGGCCTTCGAGATCGATCACATCGAGGTGCCCGCAGAGAACCTGGTCGGCGTGCGCGGCGTCGGCGAGGGCGGCACGCTCGGACCGGCCGCGGTGCTCGCGAACGCGGTGGCCGACGCGCTCGCCCCCCTCGGGACCGAGGTGAACGAGCTGCCGCTGACCCCGGCGAGGATCTGGGCCGGCTGCCGCGGACGCGCCGTCGGCCGGGGGTGATATACTCGGCGCACGCGCGGAGGGCCACCGAGCCATGAGCTTCGACTACGGCAAGTACTTCGGAGAGATCAAGCTGACCCACGATCTCCTCTCGAAGAAGGAGGAGCGCACGTGGCTCCTCAAGCCGCCCCGCGACGGCGAGCGCCACGACGTCGTCCTCTACCTGGGCTGCAACGTGCTGCGGACCTCTCATCTGGTCGAGACGGTGGCCGCGGTCTTCGACCGGCTCGGGCTCGACTATGTGGCCGCGGGCGGGCCGACCTACTGCTGCGGCATCCAGCACCACCGGCGCGGGCAGGAGGCCTCGGGAGAGCGGTACGCCAACCACACCGTCGAGCTGCTGCAGAGCATGGCGCCGCGCGAGGTCGTGATGTGGTGCCCCTCGTGCATCCAGTTCTACGACGAGGTGCTGCAGGCCGACCTGCCGTTCCCGAAGCGCCACACCGCCGAGTTCCTCGTCGACTGCCTGGACCGCGGGCTCTTCACGTTCACCCGGCGGGTCGAGGCGACGGTGGCCCTGCACTACCACTACGCGACCGAGGCCCGGGCGCGGGAAGGGCGGGCCGCCCGCCGGCTGCTCGAGGCGGTGCCCGGGATCAAGGTGGTCGAGTTCGAGCCCGACGCGCGCTGGGGGCGCACGTGCACGCCGGCCCTGCAGGAGCAGCTCGGGCCCGCGGTCTGGCGGCAGATGGCGCTCGACGACATCGACCGGGCCCTCGGGGCCGGAGCCACGCACCTGGCCGGCATCTATCACGGCTGCCATCGCGATCAGTGCCGGTTCGAGCGGGAGCGGCCGATCGTGGTCGAGCACTACCTCACGCTCTTTGCCCGCGCGCTCGGTATCGAGTTCGAGGACACCTACAAGAAGTACATGCACATGGGAGACGCCGACCGGATCCTCGAGGACGCCAGCCCCTGCATGGCGGCAAACGGCGTCGACCCCGAGAAGGCGCGCGGGCTCGTTCTCAAGACCTTCTCGGCATGAGCGGCGACTCCACCCGAGGGGCGCCCGGCCCAAAGATCTCGTTCGCGCCGGAGGACGACGTCCCGATCCGGTACATGGACCGGACGCGCGAGTACTACCAGGCGCTCGGCTTCGGCCCGTACCGCTGGGCCCACTTCACGGACGCGCCGTTCACTCCGCTCTCCACGCCGCTCGCGCGCGCCCGGGTCGCCCTGATCACGACCGCCGCGCCCTTCCAGCCGGAGGCCGGCGACCAGGGACCGCGGGCGCCGTACAACGCCGGAGCGAAGTTCTACCAGGTGTACTCGGCCGGAGTGGACAGCAAGCCCGATCTCCGGATCTCGCACGTGGGCTACGACCGCGCCAACACGGTGCCCGAGGATCTCAACGCCTACTTCCCGCTCACCCGCCTGCAGGACGCGGTTGCGGCCGGGCGCATCGGAGGCCTGACCCCGCGGTTCCACGGAGCGCCGACCAATCGCAGCCACCGGGTGACGATGGAGACCGACGCGCCCGAGCTGCTGCGCCGCTGCCGGGAGGACGGGGCCGATGCGGTCGTGCTGGTTCCCAGCTGACCGGTCTGCCACCAGACCGTTGGTCTGGCCGCCCGTCACCTGGAGGCGAACGGGATCCCGACCGTGATCATGGGCTGCGCCAAGGACATCGTGGAGCACTGCGGTGTTCCCCGCTTCGTGTGGAGCGACTTCCCGCTGGGCAACTCCGCGGGTCGCCCCTTCGACCTCTCATCCCAGACGCAGACGCTCGAGCTGGCCCTGCGGCTGCTCGAGACCGCGCCGGCGGCGCGCACCACCGTGGCGTCGCCGGTCCGCTGGGCCCCGGACGCGGCCTGGAAGCATCGGTATCTCGACGTCGGGAAGCTGTCGCCCGAGGAGATCGCGGAGCGACGGAAGGAGTTCGACGTGGTGAAGGCGGTGGCGAAGGCCAAGCGCGAGGGCTCGTGAGCAAGCCGTTCGCGGGCGTCCGCATCCTGGACTTCACCCGCTACCTCGCCGGCCCGTACGGCACCTACCAGCTTGCGCTCCTGGGCGCCGACGTCATCAAGATCGAGTCGCACGAGGGCGACGAGACACGCATCTCCCCCGCCGATCCCAAGTGGGCGGAGCGGAAGATGGCCCCGTCGTTCCTCTCGATGAACGGCAACAAGCGCTCGATCACTCTGGACCTGCGACGGAAAGAGGCGATCGAGATCGTCAAGCGCCTGGTGGTCGGCGCGGACGTGGTCTGGGAAAACTTCCGCGGCGGGGTCATGGATCGGCTCGGGCTCGGCTACGAGGCGCTGTCGGCCATCAACCCGCGGCTGATCTACTGCGGCGTCTCCGGCTTCGGCCGCACCGGACCGGAGAAGGCCACCGCGGCGTTCGACGGCAAGCTCCAGGCGATGTCGGGGATCATGTCGATCACCGGCGAGCCCGCCTCGGGGCCGACTCGAGCGGGCTTCGCGCTCTGCGACACCATCGGCGGCATCACCGCCGCGCTGGCGGTGGCGAGCGCGCTCTACCAGCGCACCCACACCGGGCGCGGGCAGCTGGTGGACGTGGCGATGCTGGACGCGGCGCTGGCCTTCATCGCGGGGCCGGTCTCCGAGTACACGGTGGCCGGAGTCGAGCAGCGCCAGATCGGCAACGGGTCCGTCAGCCGAAAACCGACGGCGAGCCGGTTCCGCTGCGGCAGTGGATACATCGTTCTGGCCGTCCTGACCGAGAAGCAGTTCGGTAGCCTGATGAAGACGCTCGGGCGAGCCGACGCGCTGGCCGACCCGCGCTTCAAGGACTGGCCGGCCCGCACCGCCAACGAGCCGGCCCTGCGCGAGATCATCGAGCTGGCCCTCTCCCGCGACGATCCGCGCACCTGGGAGGCGCGCCTCACCGCCGCCGACGTGCCCTGCGGCTCGATCTGGCGGATCGACGAGATCGTCGGCCACCCGCAGCTCGAGCACCGCGACGTGCTGCAGACCATCGACTCGCGCTACGGCCCCATGCGGCTCGTGGGCGCCGGGTTCCGCCTCGAGCACGGCAGCCCGGGGATCGATCGCGAGCCGCCCACCCTCGGCGAGCACACCGACGAGATCCTGGCCGAGGCCGGCTACTCGGCCGAGGAGATCGAGCGGCTCCGGCGCGACGCGGTGGTGTGACGGCGGCCCGCGCATGAGGGGCCCGGCGACGGAGAACGTGGCGACGACGGATCGGCACAGCACGTTCTACCTCGAGGCCGGCGCCGCCGACGCTCCCCTGATCGTGTTCGTGCACGGCTGGCCCGAGCTGTCGCTCAGCTGGCGGCACCAGCTGCCGTGCTTCGCCGACCTCGGGTTCCGCGCCGTCGCCCCGGACATGCGGGGCTACGGCCGCTCCGCCGTCTACCCGCGCCACGAGGACTACGCGCTCGAGCACTCGGTTCGCGACATGATCGAGTTGCTCGACGCGCTCGGCCGCGAGAAGGCGGTGTGGGTCGGCCACGACTGGGGCAGCCCGGTCGTGTGGAGCCTCGCGAGCCACCACCCGGAGCGCTGCTGGGGCGTGGCCAACCTCTGTGTGCCGTACCTCGCGGCGGGCTTCGCCCCCAGGAACCTCATCCCGCTGGTCGATCGCACGGTCTATCCGGAAGCGCAGTACCCGGCCGGGCAGTGGGACTACATGCTCTTCTACGAGGAGAGTTTCGAGAAGGCGTGTGCCGCCTTCGACGCCGACCCGCGCAACACGGTCAAGGCGCTCTTCCGGAAGGGCAGCCCCGGCGGCAAGGGCAAGCCGTCCCGCACCGCGCAGACCCGCAAGGACGGCGGCTGGTTCGGCGGGTCCGGCCGGGCCCCCGACGTGCCGCGAGATCCCGACGTGGTGACCGACGAGGAGCTCGACACGTACGCGGCCGGTCTCGCGCGCAACGGCTTCTTCGGTCCGGATTCCTGGTACATGAACGCCCAGCGCAACCTCGACTACGCGGCCCGGGCCAAGGACGGCGGCACACTCGGCATGCCCGTCCTCTTCCTGCACGGCGAGTACGACTATACCTGCGAGACCGTCAACTCCCGGCTGGCCGGGCCCATGCGCCGCGACTGCCGCAACCTCACCGAGGTGATCGTGCCCTCGGGGCACTGGATGGCGCAGGAGAAGCCGCGCGCGGTGAACGCGGCGCTGGCGAGATGGCTGGCGACCCAGCTTCCGCAGGTGTGGCCCACTCCATGACCGAGAAGAGATCGGCGACCGCGTCACGTGGCATGGTGGTCACCAATCACCCGCTCGGCTCGGCGGCGGGGGCCGAGATGCTGGCATCCGGCGGTAACGCGGTGGACGCGGCCATCGGCGCGCTGTTCGCGCTGACCGTGGTGGAGCCGATGATGGTCGGCATCTTCGGCGCGGGGATGACGCACCTGCGGCTGGCCGACGGCCGGCATCTCGTCATCGACAACTACACCACCGCCCCGGCCGCCGCGCGCCCCGATATGTACCGGCCCGTCTCCGATACCTGGCCCGACTACCTGCGCGCGGAGGGCGACGTCAACCTGGTCGGCCTGCTCTCCGCGGGCGTGCCCGGCACGCTCAAGGCCTGGTCGGAGGCGGTGGCGCGCTTCGGCCGCCTCGACCTCGAGACGGTGATGCAGCCCGCCATTCGGCACGCCGAGCGCGGCTTCCGCGCCACCCCATACCTAGTCGACGCGGTGCGGGAGACCGCGCTCGACCTGGCGCGATTTCCCGAGACGGCGCGCACCTTCCTGCCCGGCGGCGCGCCCATCAAGGCGGGCGACCTGATCACGATGCCGGAGTACGCGACGACCCTGCGTCTCATCGCCGCGAAGGGCCCCGGCGTGCTCTACGGGGGCGATCTGGGCGCGACGGTGGCCGACTACATGCGGCGAGACGGCGGGATCATCACGCTGGACGACCTGGCGCGCTACGAGACGATCGAGCGCCAGCCGGTGCGGGGCCGTTATCGGGGCTTCGAGATCACGGGCGCCCCGCCGCCGACCGCGGGCGGGCTCCATCTGATCGAGATGCTGAACATCCTCGAGGGCTTCGATCCGCGCGGCCTGGGCTTCGGCAGCGCCGAGTACTTCCACCTGATCGCCGAGGTGCTCAAGATCGGGTTCGCGGATCGCAACGCGTGCACCGGCGATCCGGCGTTCGTCGACATCCCGGTCGAGCGTCTCGTCTCGAAGGAGCACGCGGCCGCGCGGCGCGCGCAGATCCGTCCCGATCGGGCGGGCGACTATGGCCCGATCGCCGGCGTCGCGGCCGGGTCCGCCCACACCACCCACGTCACCGCCGCCGACGCCGACGGCAACGTGGTCGCGATGACTCAGACCATCAACAACCTGTTCGGGTCGAAGGCCACGGTGCCCGGCACCGGGGTGATCCTGAACAACACCATGGCCCTCTTCGACCCGCATCCGGATACCCCCGCGTCGGTCGCGCCGGGCAAGCGGGTGACCAGCAGCATGGCGCCGACGATCGTGCTGCGCGACGGCAAGCCCGTCTGGGCGCTCGGCCTGCCGGGCGGGGTGCGCATCTTCACCTCGGTGCTCCAGGCGGTGGTCAACCTGATCGACCACGGCATGACGCTGCAGGAGGCGGTGGAGGCCCCGCGAATCTGGAGCCAGGGGCAGGAGCTCGAGATGGAGCAGGACATCCCCGCCGCGGTCCGGGACGCGCTCGGCGCCCGGGGCCACCGCGTGGTCGCGGTGGGCGGGGTGGCGGGCGGGATGAACGCCGTGGCGTTCGCGGCCGACGGCACCCTCGAGGGTGCCGCGTGCTGGCGCGCGGACGGGACTCCGATCGGCGTGAGCGGCGGGCTCGCGCGTCCGGGCAGCCGCTTCCGGCCGGACGTGAACCGCCGTCCCGCCTAGCTCTTCGCCCCCTTCGCGGCGCGCTCCATCAGGTCCTTCGCGCCGGCCTGGATCCAGGGGAAGAAGCTGGTCATGATGCAGCGGACGCCCTTGCGCGTGTAGTCCTCCACGTTCGCCGAGCTGACCAGGGTGCCGGCGGTACGGCCGGCCCGGACGATTCTCGCGATCGCCCCGTCCACCGTCTTCTGGACGTCCGGATGGCCCATGTTGCCGATGTGGCCCATCGAGGTGGCCAGGTCGTTGGGAGCGACGAAGAAGACGTCGATGTGGTCGACGGTCAGGATCGCGTCGAGATTGTTCACGGCCACGATGTCCTCGATCAGGACGATCAGCAGGCTCTGGTCGTTGGCGGTCTTGAGGTAGTCGGCCACCCCGAAGCCCTGGCGGCTCGTGAACATGCCGCGCTTGCCGAGCGGGGCGAACTTGGCGGCCTCGACGACCGCCTGGGCCTCCACGCGGGTGTTGACGTGTGGCACGACGATCCCCTGCGCTCCGCGATCCAGCGTCCGGTAGATCGTGGCGTAGTCGTTGTCCATCACGCGCACCACCGAGGTCACGCCCCAGAGATCGCACGCGCGGGTCAGGTTGCCCAGATCGGCGAAGTCGACGCCGCCGTGCTCGCCCTCGAGCCAGATTCCGTCGGCGCCCAGCGGCCCGAGCTGATCGATCAGGTCGGGATCGTTGGTGCCGGACAGGATCGTCGCGACCTGGCCGGCGGCCAGACGTCGCTTCACCGCGTTGGGTCGGATGCCGCTCATGGAGTCGTCCTCTCTTGGTGGGGTTGGCAAGCCGGCAGCGCGTCTCCGAGCATACGGCCGAAGACGACCATCTCGGGACTGGTCTTGCGATAGGTGTCGAGCGCGGCCAGCACCTCGGGGAACTCGCAGGCCGGCGGCATCGGCGGTCGCTCGGGCAGGGGCGGCAACGTCGCGAACACGGCCGGGATCTCGGCGTCGACTGCGGCCAGGAGCCGCCCGCACGCGGCGCGCGTGGCGTCGTCGTCCAGGTGCGGTCGCAGCACGGTGGCCACGTGGGCCATGAAGGCCGGCCACGAGGCCAGCATCCGGTAGAGCCCGGGCACGAAGACCTGCTGCGCGACCGTCGTGCCGAGGATGGCCAGCACCGTCTCCTGGGGCGGTGCCAGCGCCGCGGGGTCGACGAGTGGCGGCAGCGGCCCCAGCGCCGGGGGAGGTGTCCACCGCGACGGGGATGCCCCTCCGCCCGGGGGGCGCTCGCCGGTCAGGAGTCGGCGCAGCAGGCCCGACAGCACGAGGTTCACCGGGCTCACGCGGACGAAGCTGGCGCACGTCGCGCGGATGGCCGCCTCGCCGGTCGCGTCGACGCCCCACACCGCGAGCGCGGCCCGCGAGAGCGGGGGAAGCCGCGGAACGACCAGGTGATCGGCGGCGCGCCACGCCGCGACCTGGCCCCGTCCGCTCGCAAACGCCGGCCCGAGCGCGGCCCACGTCCACTCGAGCCAGCCGGACCGGGTGGCCAGGTGGCGCTGGAGCGAGGACACGTACGGGACGGCCCAGAGCCGGCGGATCTCGTCGTAGATGGCCGCGATCTCGCCGGTCGCGTCCCGCTCGTGCAGCTCGGCCAGCATGGGCTACCCGGGCTGCGTGTCTTGCCAGCGGGAAGCCGGGAAGCTGAAGACGTTCGCGGGCTCGTGGTGGACGCCGTGGTCGCGCCGCAGCCGCTCCGCCATGGCGAGTGCGTACGGGGCGCCCTCGAGGAGCTGGGCGAGCATCGTGTCGTCGAGGCGCAGCCCGGCGCGCCTCGCCGCGTCCGCGCAGAGGGCGCGGGTCCGCGCGTCGGCCTGATCGGCCGTGCCCGAAAGCACCGGCGGAGGCGTGACCATGGGCGCCTCGGCGCCGGGCATCAGGGCCGGGCGCCGCGTGTGCCACTCGGTGGCGCGCTCGTAGGCATGGCCGATGCGCAGGATCGTCGTCTCGCCGAAGGGCCGGCCGAGGATCTGCATGCCGAGCGGCAGGCCGTTGCGGCCGAACCCGTTGGGGAGCGCGAGGACCGGCTGGCCGGTGACGTTCCAGGCGGTGAGCCCGCTCGGCTTCTGCCAGAACGACACGCTGCGGTAGTCGGTGAGCCGCGGAGCCTCGCCCAGCCCGGCCGTCACGAAGGCGTCGAACCGCCCGTAGAGGGGCTCCATCTCGACCATCATCCGCCGGTGCTCCCGCGTGGCCTGCACGTAGTCATTGGCGGTGAACAGCACGGCGGGCAGCGCGCGGGCCCGGAAGTCGGCGCCGAAGTCGCCCGGGCGCGCGATCAGGTCGCGCTGGTGGACGCTGAAGATCTCGGTCTCCGCGATGATGATCTTGACGTCGTAGTACGCGGCGAGCGGGCGCACCCGGCACTCCTCGAGCTCGGCGCCGAGGTGGCGGAGCACGTCGAGCGCGACCTCCATGGCTCGGCGCACGTCGTCGGAGGCCGGGATGTCCTGCTCCCAGTGATGGCGGAGCACCCCGATCCGGAGGCCGTGCAGGTCGCCGCCGAGCGCGCCCCGGTAGTCGGGGATCGGCCGCCGGAGCGACCCCGCGTCCTTCGCGTCGTGGCCGGCGAGGGCCTGGAGCACGAGCGCGCTGTCCTCCACGGTGCGGGCGAGGGGACCGCAGTGATCGAACGTGTACGAGTTGGTGATGACGCCGGCCCGGCTCACCAGGCCGAACGTGGGCATCAGCCCGACCACGCCGCAGTGCGACGCCGGCCCCCGGATCGAGCCGCCGGTGTCGGAGCCCAGCGCCACCGGCACCAGACCGGCCGCGACCGCCGCGCCCGAGCCGGTGGAGGAGCCGCCGGTGAAGTGGACGAGGTTCCACGGATTCCGCGCGGGGGGCCAGGGCAGGTCGAACGACGGCCCCGCGTGAGCCATCTCGTGGGTGGCCAGCTTGCCGAGCAACACCGCGCCGGCCTCGTAGAGCTTCGCGGTCGCGGTGGCGTCCTCGGCCGGGATCCGGTCGATGAAGACGCGCGAGTGCGCGGAGGTGAGGATGCCCGCCGTGTCGTAGATGTCCTTGAGCCCGAACGGGATGCCGTGCAGTGGTCCGCGCGACCGGCCCGCCGCGATGTCGGCCTCGGCCTGGCGGGCCTGACCGCGGGCCAGGTCGAAGGTGGAGGTGATGAACGCACGCGTCTGCGCGTCGTGCTGCTCGATGCGATGGATCAGCGTCTCCACCAGCTCCACCGGCGACAGTTTCCGGGCCGCGATGAGGTGGGACAGCTCGGCGATCGACAGGTCGTGGAGATCGATGGTCATGAGATTGGGTGGCGGCGCTGGCTCAGAGCGTCAGCTTGGTCTTGCCATCGATGTCGACCAGCATCGAGTCCGGGACGTATCCGACGCTGATCGTCTTCATGAATTCGAGCTGGGACGCGAAGGCTTCCTTGGCGAGCGGATCCTTCTTGGCCCACTTGAACCACATCGGGATCGCGAAGCGCCGGAACTTCTGGATGTCGGCGTCGGAGAGCCGGATGACCTGGACCCCCTTGGTCTTGTACTTCTCCCAGGCCGCGATGTTCTCTTTCTGGATGTACGCGTACTGATCCCACGAGTGCTGGCGCGTGGCCGCCACCACCATCTCCTGCAGGTGCTTGGGCAGCGCGGTCCACTTCGCCATGTTGACCGTGAGATCCATGAGATCCACCGGCTGGTGCAGGCACGGGGTGGAGGGCGGCCCCATGATGATGTACTTGGCGACCTCCGCGAAGCCCAGGTTGTAGTTCACGGCGGGACCGACGAAATCCGCGGCGTCGATGACCCCCTTTTCCAGCGCCTGGTAGACCTCGGCCCCGGGGAGAATCGAGGTCGAGACGCCGGCGTACGAGAAGACTTCTGCGATCATTCCGCCCGGGAAGCGGATCTTCTTTCCCTTGAATTCCTCGAACGACCGGATGGGGATCTTGGAGTGGATCAGGTTCAGGTCGTGCTGGAGCGGTCCCACGTAGAACATGTTGTGGGCTCGGTACGCCTTCCGCGCGATCTGAAGTCCCCCGAGCTGGTAGAACCACGTCTCCCACTGGTCCGGGCGGTCGAGGCCGAGCGGGTACGAGGACAGGAAGGCGGCCACCGGCATCTTCCCGGCCCAATACGTGGTGAAGACGTGCATGGCGTCGAACACGCCACCCTTCACGGCGTCGAACATCTCGAAGGTGCCGACGAGCGCGCCCGCCGGGAAGGGCTGGAACAGCAGCTTGCCCTCCGAGATCTCCTTGACGTTCGCGCAGTACGTCTGGAACGCAGTATAGCCGGCCGTGCCCGCGTCCCATGCGGTCTGGATGCGCCACTTGACCGGGGTCTGGGCCCGGAGCACGACGGGGAATGCCATAGCCGCCGTTCCGGCCGCGACGGCCCCGGCCTTGATGAGCCCACGTCGTGACGTGGCGCTCGGGGTGCTCGGGTCGGTCGTCATGCCTGTCTTCCCTTCCTTGGGAGCGCGAGGGCCTGGAAGGCCCCGAAGCGACCTGATGGGTGCAACGCGCGGGGATTATCGACTCCGCCGGTCGACGTGTCAAGAAAGCGCGCCGGTCCACCGTGCATTGACCCGGAAGGGCCACCCTGATAGCATCCCGCCGGATCGCAGGAGCACGCCGCATGTGCGCAAACGAGATCGAGAGCCGCGTCGTGTCCACCGATCTGGCCCCGGGGACGCCGTCGGGCCTGGGCGAGAAGATCGCCCGCCTCCTCCTGGCGTACTCGCCGCTGGGCTCGCTCGTGCGGTGGGTCTCCCGCCTCCGCGCGTCGGTCCATTCGAAGCTCCTCGGCGCGTTCCTCCTGATCGCGCTGCTCCTGATCGCGATGGGAGCCACGAGCCTGCAGTCGATCGCGAGTGTGGCCCGGCAGAGCCGCCTTCTGGATCAGGCGCGCGAACGCGTGGACGCCTCCCGTCAGATCGAGCACGCCCTCGGGCTGCAGATGAACTTCACGCGCAACGCTCTGCTCCTGCGGGACTACGCCACCATCGAGAGCATGTTCCGCGAGAACAATCGCTTCCGAGATACCTTCGACCGACTCGAGGCGGCCGCCCCGCCCGAGCAGCGCGAGACGATCCAGCGCCTGCGCACCGCGCAGGACAAGGTCATGGCCACGGTGGCCCGCATCGCGGCGCTGATCCGCGAGGACAAGGCCGACGAGGCGATGGATCTTCACCTGAGCGAAGGCTATCCGCTGTACCGGGAGATCGCGACCCTCGTCACCCGGGCCGTCCGGACCGAGGAGTCGGGCATGGGGCGGCTCCGGGAGGGTGTCGAGGCCACATATCGGCGGGCCCTCTTGCTCACCGGCGGCTTCGCGGCGGCCTCGATCGTCCTCGCCCTCGGCCTCGGCTTCGTGATCTCCTGGTCGTTCATCCTCCCGGTCCGCGCCGCTGACGACTTCCTCGCGCAGGTCGCGAAGGGAGCCTTCGGACGGAGCATCGATGTCCCGAACCGCGACGAGTTCGGGGCGCTGGCCGCGCGGATGAACCACATGAGCCGTGAGCTGCACCAGCTCTACGAGGACCAACGGCGCGCCGCCCATCAGCTCCGCGCGCTCAACGCCCAGCTCGAGCAGGCCAGCCGGGCCAAGTCCAACTTCCTCGCCAGCATGAGCCACGAGCTCCGCACCCCGATGAACGCGATCCTCGGCTTCACCGAGATGATCCGCGACGGCCTGTACGGCGAGGTGCCGCCCGAGATCCAGGAGCCGGTGTCGGACATCCACACCTGCGGCAAGCAGCTCCTGAGCCTGATCAACAACGTGCTCGATCTCTCGAAGATCGAGGCCGGGCACATGGAGCTGGCGGTGGGTGAGTACGTCGTCGAGGACGTGGTGAACACCGTGAAGCTCTCGCTTCGCTCGCTGGCAGCCACCAAGGGACTGGATCTGGTCACGACCGTACCGGGCGACCTGCCGCTCTGCCTGGGCGACGGCAAGCGGATCACCCAGTGCCTGATGAACCTGACCGGCAACGCGCTCAAGTTCACGCGAGAGGGCCGGGTGGAGATCCGGGTCGAGGCCCAGGGCGACGCGCTCCTCTTCGCGGTCTCGGACACCGGGATCGGCATTTCGCCCGACCAGATCGGGAGCATATTCGAGGAGTTCCGGCAGGCCGACGCCACGGTCAGCCGGGACTTCGGCGGGACCGGCCTCGGGCTCTCGATCACCCGGAAGCTGGTCGAGCTGCACGGCGGGCGGATCTGGGTGGAGAGCGAGCCGGGCAAGGGCTCGACCTTCTTGTTCTCGATCCCGGTGCGAGTGGCGCAGGAGGCATCCGCGTGAAGACGATCCTCTACGTCGAGGACAACGAGTTCAACCGCAAGATCGTCCGACACCTGCTCGGCCGCACCTCCTACCGGCTGGTCGAGGCCACCGACGGGGAGGCGGGCGTGGCCACCGCGCGCGAAGCTCGCCCGGATCTCGTGATCATGGACATCCAGCTCCCCCGGATGTCCGGGCTCGAGGCCACGCGGCAGCTCCGCGCCGATCCGGCCACCGCGGGGATCCCGATCATCGTCATCACCTCGTTCGCGCTCGCGGGGGACGAGGAGAAGGCGCGGGAGGCGGGAGCCGCCGCCTATCTGGCCAAGCCCTACAGCCCGCGCGAGCTGCTCGGGATGATCCGCGAGCTGGCTCCGGAGAGCTGATCGACGCTCGCCCCGTGAGCGATCGTGACGGCCGGCCGCACCCGTGGCGCGTGCTCGCGGCGGGGACCGCGCTCATCGCCCCCACCGGCGCGTTCTACGCGTTCAGCGTCTTCCTCCAGCCGCTGGAAGCTCTGCTCTCGTTGAGCCGGGCCGACCTCGCGCTGGTCTTCGGGGTCGCCGCCACCGCCTTCGGGGTCGGCATGATCGCGACGCCCGGTCTCTACCGGATGGCGTCGGCGCCGTGGCTGGTGCTGGCCTGCGCGGGTGTCAGCACGCTCGGCATCGCGCTGGCCGCGACGGCGGGCGGCCTGCGGCAGCTGGTCGTCGGCTACGGGGTGCTCTTCGGGCTCGGCGGGGGCGTGGCCTACATCCTGGTGCAGCAGGTGGTGAACCTCACCGTCACCAGTCGCCACGGCCTCGTCAACGGCTACATCGTGAGCCTGCTGCCCGCCGGCGCGATGGTCGCGGCGCCGGTCTTCGGGCGGGCCATCCGCACGTTCGGCGTTCGCGCCACCCTGGGCGGGTTCGCCGCAGCGCTGGCTGTCACCGGCCTCCTGAGTGCGTGGCTGATTGCGTGCGCCGGGATTGCCCGGACCGGGGCTACCGGAAGCGTAGCGATCCGAGAGGACGAGCGACGGAGCGCGGTCTTCTGGCGCCTGGCGCTGGTCTTCTTCCTGGCCGCATCCGCGGGGCTCATGGTGCTGAGCCAGGCGGCCGGCATCATCACCGCGTACGGGGGCACGACCGCGCTCGCGGTGTACGGCACCACGTTCATCACCGGCATCATCGCGGTCGCGCGGCTCGGGGGCGGGTGGATGGTCGACTGGATCGCGATCCCCGCGGTGGCCGTCGGGGCCCACGCCGTCGCGCTCGCCGGCAACGTGGCGCTGTCGATCTGGCCGGGCCCCGCGGCGGCGGTGCTCGCGCTGGCGCTGGTGGGGCTGGGCTACGGCATCATGTCCGGCGTGACCGCGGCCGCGGTCGCGGTGTACTGGCGGCGCGCCCTCTACGGCCGCATGGCCAGCCGGGTCTACCTCGCATGGAGCGCCGCCGCCATCGTTCTGCCCATTGTGGCCGGTCGTCTGTTCGATCTCACCCAGGGCTACGGCACCGCGGTGCTGATCGCGGGCGGCGGCAACGCGCTCGGCATTCTCGTGGCCGCGGGGCTGCCGAACGAGCGGGCCGGCTCCCCACCGGCGGCCGCGGGTTGAGGTAGGATCGCGCCATGGCCACGACGTCCCATCCGCTCTCGCTCGCACACCTCACTGTGCTCGACACCACGCCGCCCGAGCTGGTCGCAGTGGCGGACGCGGCGGGCTTCCGCACCATCGGCATCCGGCTGACAGCCACCCCGAGCGTGGGCGTTCCGCCGTACGACGCCCTGCACGACGGGCCCGTGCTGCGGGAGACCGTGCGGCGGCTCGGGGACACCGGCATCTCCGTGCTCGACACCGAGTTCCTCCGCTTCGAGCCCGACCAGCCGGTGGGCATCCCGGAAGGGTTCCTGGAGGTCTCGGCCCGACTCGGCGCGAAGTACGTGCTCGTCATGAGCGCCGAGCCCGAAGAGGCGCGCACCCTCGAGCGTTTCGGTGAGCTCTGCGACCGGGCCGCGCAGTACGGGTTACACGTGTGCCTGGAGTTCGCGGTCTACACCGGGGTCCGCACGCTCGCGCACGCCGCGCAAATGGTGACGCGGTCGAAGCGGGCGAATGCGTCGGTGCTGGTGGACGCGCTCCACTTCAGCCGCTCCGGAGGGGTCCCGGGGCACATCCGGGAGGTGGACCCGGGCCTCTTCCGCTACGCCCAGATCTGCGACGCCTCCGCGGAGATGCCGGGCCCCACCGACACGCCCGCGCTGATCCGGGAGGCGCGGACCGGCCGGCTTTTGCCGGGGGAGGGCGTGCTGCCGCTGGCCGAGCTGATCGCGGCGCTGCCGCCCGGCGTGCCGCTCGCCGTCGAGGCGCCGAGCCGGGCCACCGCGGAGCTGCCCGCGGTCGAGCGCGCGAAGCGCGCGCATCGCGCGATGTCGGCCCTGCTCGAGGGCCGATCCGCCTGAGGGGCTAGGCGTCCGGAAACACCGGCGGTCGGCGCTCGCGAAACGCGGCGATACCCTCCTCGAAGTAGCCCGCGGACGCGCAGAGGACCTGCCCGCGGTCCTCGAGGGCCAGCGCCGCCTCGAGGCTGGTGGCGCTCATCGCCAGGCCTAGCCCTTCCTTGGTGAGCGCGAGGCCGAGGGGCGAGAGCCGCAGCATGTCCGCCGCGAGGCGCCGGGCGGTGTCGGGGAGCGCTTCCTCGGCCACCACCTCGGAGACGAGCCCGGTCCGCAAGGCGCGGTCGGTGTCGATGAAGCGACCGGTGAGCATGAGCTCGGCCGCCACCGAGGCGCCCACCGCGCGGGGCAGGAAGTAGCTGATCCCGATGTCGCAGCCGGTCAGGCCGACCAGCGCCATCGCGACGTTCATGCGCGCGCCGGGCGCGGCCAGCCGGACGTCGGCGGCGAGGGCCAGCGCGAAGCCCGCGCCCGCGGCGGCGCCGTGCACGCACGCGACGATCGGCTGCGCGCAGCGCCGCATGCGTCGGATGATCTCGCTGACGTGGCGCTGTGCGCGCATGCCGCGCGCGGGCCCCGCCGTGATGTCCTGCGCCGCCTTCAGGTCGAAGCCCGCGCAGAAGGCGCGGCCGGCGCCGCGCAGGATCACGACCCGGGTCCCGGGCCGCCCGACGAGCGCGCCGAAGTAGTCCTGCAGCTCGTCGCACATCGGGCCGTCGAGGGCGTTGAGCTGCTTTGGGCGGTTGAGCGTGAGCCAGTCGAGCGCGCCCTCGCGCTCGAGACGGAGGGTCCGGTAGCTCGCGTTTGCAGGCTCGCTCATGGGGATGCTCCTCAGGATAAGCCGGGAAATGCGCCGGCCGCCCTCACGGGTCGAGGTAAAAGCGCAGCACCTCGTTCGAGCCGCGGAGGCCGCCCAGCTTGGCGTCGATGAGCTGGTAGAGCTCACGGGCCAGGGACGTCACCGGCATCGCCTGATGCACGGCGCGCCCGCTCTCGACGGCCGCCGTCAGGTCCTTGAGGCCGAGGAACGTGGCGGGCGGGTATTCCCCGCGTAGGATGGCGCCCTCGAGGGAGCGGAGTATCCGGCTGTCGGCGGTGCAGGTGCGGAGCGTGTGATAGAGGCGATCGAGCGGCACTCCCGCTTGCTTGGCCATCGCGAAGGCCTCACCGATGGCCAGGCGGCCGACCCCGATGATGAGATTGTTGGCGACC